>ERZ838399.79-NODE-79-length-108324-cov-6.210411_pt1 | contig 108324 bp, 98 predicted proteins | sample MGYA00519683_ERZ838399 | MGnify/ENA primary metagenome ERZ838399 (study PRJEB31850, sample SAMEA3708833) | human gut metagenome | biome: human gut; feature: human-associated habitat; material: faeces | place: China | collected 2014 ...
TAAAACTAAAAGGACTTAGTCCTGTAGAATACAGAACTAAGTCTCAATTAGTAGCTTAATTAATATGTCCAATATTTTGGGTGCATATCAATATTGCTGTGGCTTTTTTATTTAATTATCGTTGACGAGCAACTGTTCCTGCTCTACCTGGTAAATATCCATGATAAACTTCACATTCTTTAATATTAGGAACATGTTTACCTTCTTCTAGTTTTACAAATTCATAACCAAGTTTTTTGGCTTTTTTGATGAAATCATGCAGAATAGGTAATTGTTTTAAGCCTTCCATTTCTGAATGGATAGTTAAAACATTAAATTCTTGATCGCAATGACTTAACCAATAATCATTGATATTTTCTTCAGTGATTAATTTATTATCTAAAGTGCTACCTAAACATTCATCCATAGTGAGCAATGTTCCTGGAATTTGTAGTGGCAAATATTTTTTATCATTCATGATAGGATAAAATGGGTAATATCCGCGAACATCACTGCAATAATCAAAACCTAATTCTTGTTGAACTTTTAAGCTACGAGGAGTTACTTGCCAGCCAGGAGCAGCACAAGCTTTAGCTTTAAAGCCAGCGATTTTTTCAAAGAGATTGATGGCTTTGGTCAATTCGTCTTTTATAGTATCTTCAGCTAAGAAAGGCAATTTATCTTGCCAATAAACATGATCCCAACAATGAATGCCACATTCGTGATTTTCTTTGATAGCACGAAGAAATGGCAAAGGATTTGGTTCTACGATATGAGGCGCAGGCAAAAGAGTACCGTACATCATAGTTTTAAAACCATATGTGCTAGGTGCTTTAGTACGTAGCATTTTAGTTAAAAAACCTTTGCGAAAGATACGGCGAATAGCTTTACCAGAATTATCAGTACCCATAGAGAAAAAGAAAGTAGCTTTGATATTTTCTTGTTTAAAAACATCAAGCATGCGAGGTACACCTTCATCATAGCCACGTTTTGTATCTACATCAATTTTTATAGCAATTTTTTTAGCCATAATATCCTCCAAATTTTATATTTTAGTTAAAAAGCCATCGCCACTAGCAAATGCTGAGGCAATGGCTTTGATTTTTATAAATAATAATTAAGCTTTATCTAAATTTTTAGCATACCATTGAAGTGTATAGTGGATTGCTTCGCGAAGTGTAGCTTTTGGTTTCCAACCGAGGCGTGTTTCCATTTTTTTCACAGATGGCAATCTATCTTGCATATCATCATAGTTTTTACCGTAATATTTATCGGAGTCCATAACGATAAATTCTACTTTATCAGCTTTATCTTTGAATTCAGGGAATTTTTTCATTTCATCAACAACGATTTCAGCCATTTCTTTGATGGAGTAGTTGTTTTCTGGATTACCAATATTGAAGATTTGTCCTTCTGCTTGGTCATCTTTATTAGTGATGATATCGATTAAACCTTGCACGCCATCGCCTACCCAAGTAAAGCTACGACGTTGAGCACCACCATTTACAAGTGTTATTTTGCCAGTGTACAAAACATCATAGATGAATTGAGTGATGGAACGACCTTTATGTTCACTTGCATCTTTGAAGCTATCAAGACGAGGTCCTACCCAGTTAAATGGACGGAATAAAGTGAATTTAAGCCCCATTTCTTGACCAAAAGCGAAGATTACTCTATCCATCATTTGTTTACTGCAACTATAAATCCAACGACTCTTAGATACAGGACCTAAGATTAAATTACTATTATCTTCATCCATGACTTTATTGTTAGGATCAGGCATACCATATACTTCAGAAGTTGAAGGGAAGATAACGCGTTTACCATATTCAGCACATTTACGAACCATTTTTAAGTTTTGTTCAAAATCAAGTTCGAATGTCCAAAGAGGACGAGTAATATAATAAGCTGGGCGAGCGATACCGATTAATGGTAAAAGAACATCACATTCTTTAATTTGTTCATTGAGCCAAGCTTCTTCTTTGAAGATATCGCCTTTTTTCATAGAAAAGCGAGGATTATCCAAGAATTGAGTGATATTATTATCTGCTAAGTCAAAACCTTGAATTTCCCAGTCTGTTTGAGCAAGTGCCATTTCAAGGAAATGAGAGCCAATAAAACCGTTTACACCAGTAACAAAAATTTTCATATGATAAATACTTCTTTCTATCTTTATTTATAATAGTTTATTCAAGTTCGAATTTAGTACCGATTGGCAATAAATCAGTAAATGCTTTAGCATCTAATTCAGTTTCATTTTCAAATTGTAATTTTTCCAATTGAAGTAGACCTTTTCCAGTGCCAATGCAAAGTGGATTAGTGCTTACAATTTCACCGATATTTCCTGTTCCTTTGATTGGTTTTGCCCACCAGATGAATAATTTTTTATTATTCACATAGGTAAAAGCTCCAGGAAAAGGATGTGTAACGCCACGAATGAGATTGTATAAACTAACGGCGTCTTTAGAAAAATCCAATAAACCATCTTTAGGGCGACGTCTGCCAAATTTTGTGGCTTGTGTATCATCTTGTGGTGTCAAAGTAATAGTACCTGCTTCTATTTTGGGCAAACAATCTTTGATGATTTCACTAGCGATTTTACTAACTTTGATGAAAACATCTAAAGATGTATCTGTAAATGCTATATCAAATCCACGCTGGTCTACAATATCACCTTCATCGGCTTTTTCTGTCATGAGATGAAGTGTGGCACCAGTGCGTGTTTCACCATTTACTACAGCCCAATTGATACATGTTTGACCGCGATATTTAGGCAATAGAGCACCATGGAGATTATAAGCACCTAAACGAGGTTTTAAAATGATTTCATTAGGAATTAAACGGCGAAAATAGAAAGAGAAGATGATATCTGGATTTAAATTTAAGATATAATTAGTAGCTTCTTCATCTATTTTTTTTGGTCTAAATACAGGGATATTATTAGCCTTAGCCAAATCATATACAGAATGAAACCATATTTCTTCATCAGGGTCATCTTGATGAGTATATACAGCTAAAATATTAGCGTTAGCTTCTATTAAAGCTTTAAGACAAGTATATCCAGGTTCACTATAGGCAAATACTACAATAGAAGGTCTATTCATCTTCTTTAGCACCGTCCTCATATATTTTTCTGATTATATAATGTGGTCGTTGCTGAATTTGTTTATAAATTCTACCAGTATATTCGCCAATGATACCAAGTGCCATAATAGTTGCACCGATCAAGAAGAAGTTTACAGCCATTAAAGTGAATACACCATCAGCTTCTGGTCCTACAATGATACGGCGTAAAATCAAATATAAGAAGAAGATAATACTTAAAAGGGAGATACCCATACCGCTCATTGTAACCATTTGTAGTGGAGCTATAGAAAAGCTTGTCATTAAATCAAAATTTAGGCGAAGCAAACGGAAAAAGCTATATTTAGATTCGCCAAATTCGCGTTCGCGATGACTGACTGGAATTTCTATAGGATTTACTGCAAATTTTTGACCTAAAGCAGGAATGAAAGTAGTGCTTTCACGACTTTGAACGATGATATCAACAATGCGACGACTATATCCGCGGAGCATACAGCCATAATCGCTGATATGCAAACCACTGATGCGATTAGTCATTCTGTTTACAAAGCGAGAAGCTACTTTTCTAAATAAAGGGTCATGACGATTTTGACGACATGTGCCGACTACATCATAGCCTTCATCCATTTTGGCAATGATTTTAGGGATTTCTTCTGGTGGGTTTTGTAAGTCAGCATCTAAAGTGATGATATATTTTCCGCGGACATTAGCAAAACCAGAAGTGATTGCCATATGCTGACCAAAATTACCATTTAAATCAATGACGCGAACAGTTTTTTCATGCTCTTTTTGAAAGTCATAGAGCATGGCAAATGATTTATCACGACTGCCATCATTGACAAAGATTATTTCAAAACTACGCTGTAAATTTTCCATTACAGGATAGAGTTCTTTAAATAATTGAGAAAGAGATTCTTCTTCATTGTAAACTGGAATTACAATGGAAATTTCAGGATTTCCTAACATTTTTTAGTTATCAGCCTTTCATACCACAGATTTCTTTGATTGCTTCAATAACATCAGTTATATCTTCATCGGTCATTGCAGGGAAGAGTGGTAAGGAAACAATACGTTCAGATACATATTCAGAATTTGGTAAATCACCAGCTTTAAGACCAGTGAGTTCACTAAAGCAAGTAAATAGGTGAAGGGCTTGATAATGATAAGCTGTACCGATATTTTTAGCACTCATTTTAGCCATGAAATCATCACGACTAAAGCCGAGTTCATCAATATCAATTAGAGGTGTATATATATGCCAAGAATGAACATTGCCTTCTTCAATTTCTGGAGGAAGAATTAAACCACGTACATCTTTTAATTCTCTTTGATAGCGAGCTACGATTTCACGACGACGATTATTGAATTCTTCGAGATGAGTGAGCTGGTCACGACCGATAGCAGCTTGAATATCCATCATTTGATATTTTAAACCTGGACGGAAAATATCATAATGAGCTTTACCATTTGCTTGATAACGGTTCCAAGCCCCTTTACTCATACCATTTTGACGTTGCATAGACATGAGTTCAGCTGCTTCTTCATCATTTGTGCAAATCATGCCACCTTCACCAGTTGTGATATTTTTTGTTGGGTGGAAGCTAAATACAGCAATATGACGAGCACCACGACCAAAGCCGATTTTTTTACCTTTATATTCTGCACCAAGAGCATGAGCGGAGTCTTCGATAATGCCAAGATTATATTTTTGTGCAAGAGCTTCAAGTGCGTCCATATCGCAAGGGCGACCTGCAAAATGAACAGGAATGATAGCTTTTGTTTTTGGGGTGATAGCTTCTTCAATTTTATTTATATCAATATTGAATGTATGAGGGTCAATATCTACTAAAACAGGTTTACCACCAGCAAATACGATTGCATTTACAGTGCTAGCAAATGTCATAGGTGTAGTAATGACTTCATCACCAGGCTCGATAAGTGCCATTACAGCGAGGTGTAAACCGGCAGTAGCAGAGTTTACGGAGATACCAAATTTGCAACCTACATAATTAGCAAATTTTTGTTCAAAATCTACTGTTTTAGGGCCCATAGCTAGCCAACCTTTACGAATAGAGTCTGCTACATCAGCAATAGCTTCTTCGCTAACCATAGGTTTAGCAAAAGGTAAAAATTCTTTACGCATTGAAATATTCCTCCAAATTATTTAACTATTAATTATTTATTAATCAAAATAGTATATGACCCTTCAGTTAATACTTGTTTCGCTGGAGAAGTCAATACATTGAGACATTTATCTTTATAACGTTCTTTAACCACAATTATAATACGCTTTTGACTGTTCCACAAATCATTTAACTCTTCGCCATTGAAAAACCAACCGGCACCACTTGGATGTTCAGAGCCAAACTCAAGTTCACCTTTGAAATCAGCAAGAGCAACTCGTTGATTAGTGTAATATGGTATGCCGTGATAAAAATCGCCATAATTTACAATTAAAGCGTCTTGTGGATTTAATTCATTGATTTTTTGGCTTACATAATATGCGGATTGATTATTGTGTACTTGTTGTTGAACATCATGAAGACCTAAACCAAAGAAAAATCCCATGACACAAAGAACACTTACAGTGCAACGAAATCTTTTTGTTTTTATCCAAACCAAAATAGAGGCAATGGTACCGATGAATAATGCTGCTGTAAGTAAACCACCTTCAGCAATGAATTCATCAATTGTCAAATAATTAGAACTTAAGACATAGCCGACTAAAGCGCCGACAAAAGCTAAGCATAAGATGCTATTGATTAAAAAGCTATGACTAAGCCAAGAATTTTCATCTTCAAAACGTTTGATGGAAGCTGCAATTAAAATAGCAAGTGGCATCCAGCAAGGCATGATATATGGTACTAATTTAGAATCAGAAATAGAGTAAAAAATGAAAATGATAAAGAACCATAATAATAAGAAGATGATATCAAAGCGATTGCGCTGAGATGTTGTTTTACGAATAACACCTTTTTTACTGAATAAGGATAATAAAAATCCAGTCCAAGGTAACATACCGATGATTACAAATGGAATAAAGAACCACCAAGGTTGGAATCTATCGTGCATTTTAGTTGTAAAACGCAAGAAATGCTCACGAACAAAAAAGAAATAAAAGAAATCATGGTTTGCTTGGCAAACGAGATAAAACCATGGAACAGTAACGATGAGAAAAGCTAAAATTCCAGGTAGATAAAATAATTTTAAGAATAAACGAGGTCTTTTTGTTAAAATTGTGTACCAAAATAAAATACCAAATGGTAAGATTATGGCAACTAAGCCCTTAGTTAAAACACCAAAGCCCATGGCGATATAAAAGGCAACAAGCCATTTTTTCTTTTCTGTGCGTTCAAAAGCATAGAAAAATACCATGCAGGCTGTCATAAATAAAGTCAGAGCCATATCTAAAATATTAATTGAGGCAACGATTAAATTTAAACAAGATGTGGCTAGAATAGCACTAGCGAGTAGACCTACTTTGCGAGAATACATCATTGTGCCTAAAAATCCAGCAAGACCAACGCAACCGATAGCTGATAATGCAGGCAAGATACGTCCAGCAAATTCTGTAACGCCAAAAATTTTCATCATGATGGCAGTAAACCAATATTGAAAAGCAGGTTTTTCAAAATATTCTACGCCGTTTAAATGTGGAGTGATAAAATCGCCACTAAGTAACATTTCACGAGGTATTTGATTGTAACGACCTTCATCAGGATCCATTAAATGATAAGAGCCTAAATGGGCTAAATAGAGATAGAAAATAGCTAAAACAAATATTCCCAACAGTAATTTTTTATTTTTTAGACAAAAATCACGCAAGAAAAAACCTCCTAGATAAATGATTTTAAAAATATGTTTAAACTATATAATTATACTATTTTTTATATTTCTCTACAATCAAGATATAGTATAGATATCTAAAATGATTTTTTCCTGAAAGAATAATACAAGATAGCGAAGATTTTTTTGATTTTTGCTGTAAGATTGTACTAGATGTGTTAAGATTAATAATTGATAAATAAAGGGAGATGAAATTTTGACAAATTTATTATTGATATTAACAGGTGTATTGTTAAATGCAGCTGCTCAATTAGTTTTAAAAAAAGGTATGTCGCAGATAGGAAGCATACAAGTAGATATTAATTCCATATTGACTATGGTTTTAAAAGCTAGCACAAATATTTATGTATGGTCTGGGCTTATTTTCTATGTGATAAGTTTTGTTGTTTGGCTTATGGTACTTTCACGAGTAGAAGTAAGTTATGCTTATCCATTTTTAAGCATAGGTTATATCATAGCTGCTTTTGTGGGTTATTTTTATTTTGGCGAATCAATGACTTTGAATAAAATAGGTGGTATCATCATCATTTGCTTGGGAGTATTTTTATTATATCGTTCTTGATAAATTATATTATTAATTTGAACATAGAAGGATTTTATGATGAAAGCTAAAAATTATGTAAAAGTAGGATTAGTAATATCTATCGTTTTGCATGTAGGGATTTTTGCTCTAGGTGGATATGTTATGAATAATATAACAAAAGAATTAAACGAAAAATCAATGCTACAATCCTCTGCTGATGAAGATATTACGTATGTAGATATTGGAATAACTCAAGAGGACGAGTCAAATGATATAGTAGTTGAAGAGGCAGAAGACATCAATGCTCAATCGGAAATAGTTGTTGATGAAGAAGAATTAGAAAAGCAAAAACCACCAATAGAAACAATTAATCCACCAGAAGAAAAAAAGCCAGAACCTGTAGTAAAAAAAGAACCTAGACACAAATTTCGCACATATAAAGATACAAAAATCGTAGTTAAAGAGATATCAAAAGAAAATCTTGTATTGAATTTTAGCGATGTAAAAGATTCTAAGGATTTAATGCCAACGTATAAACATAAAGAAAAACCTGTTTATGATTATAATTTAGTACCAGAAGGCGAAGCGATTATCATAGTAGTGGAATATATCATGGATGAGCAGGGCAAAATAATACAGGCTTATCCTGTGTTACCTGCTGAAAAATCTGATTTAGGTTTAAGTGAAGAAGAATATCAAGATTTAAATACAGCATGTATACAAGCTTTAGAAAAATATGAAATTATTCCACCTAAGGATAAAAGAGGAAATATTCCTCAACAGGAAAAATTTATCTTAACTCATGATGGTGCAGTAGAAAAATTTGAGTTTTAAATAAAAAATAGCATGTTAAAGGTTATGTTGAATTTCGTAATCTTTAACATGCTTTTTATTTAGTTATGAGTGATGATTAAATATTTATTAGTTTCAAAGTAAATAATAGCATTTTCATCATTTAATTCAGCTATACATTCTTGTTTATATTTTTGAGGAACAATTAATATCGCATGAGGATTTTGTTGCCATGTGGATAAAAATTCTTCTTTGTTAAAGAACCAGCCCTGTCCGCTATCGTGTTTAGAACCAAATTCTAATTCACCTAGATAATCGTAAATGGCAATGCGGGATTTTGTATAAAATGGTAAATCTTGAAGATAATCTTTATAGGAGATTATTAGCGTATCTTTTGTTTTTAAAGTATTTACTACTTGAGCAATTTCTTTTCCTGTGCGATGTTGAGCTACTTGTGTGATTACAGGTTGCAAAGAAAAGCTAAATAAAATAGCAGATATAGCATAAATTGCGATTATTTGTGAGAAATTTTTATATTTATACCAAGATATAAATATTATTAGATTAGAGATAAATAGCACTAAAATGATGAAACTGCCAGAAAAAATAAATTCCTCTAAACTGATAAAATCGCTTTTAATAGCTGTTACGATTAAAGCAACAATGATGAGCAGGGAAATAAAAGCGTTAATGAATAGAGCAATTTTTATTTTAGTTGTCTGATAAGAAATGTGATTTAAATGACGACTAATCAATATAGCCATAGGCATCAAACAAGGAACTATATAAGGTACGAGTTTAGAGTCTGACATGGAGTAAAAAATAAAAATTATACTAAACCATAAACATAGATAAATATATTTATGTCTATGAGGATTAGTTATAAATTTATACCATGTTCTTTTTGGTGATTTGGATAAGAAAGAGGAGATAAAAAATCCAGTCCATGGGAAAATCCCTAAAATGATACAAGGTATGAAGAAATAAAAAGGTTGATAACGGTCATGAACTTTAGTTAAATAGCGTAAAAAATGTTCATGGATAAAAAAGAAATAGAAGAAGTCTGGATTATCTTTGCAAATTAAATAAAACCATGGCACACAAATTACGAGAAAAATCAATATACCGATAAGAGAAATACTTTTCAATAGTAGTTTTAAATTTTTAGTGAGCAAACAATAACAAAATATAATGGCAATGGTTAAAACAATAGCGATTAGACCTTTTGTCAAAGTACCAAAAGCCATAGAAGCGTAAAATATATAAAGATATTTTGATTTTAATGTAGTGCTAAATTGATAATAACTCACCATAGATAGGGTGATGAAAAAAGATATTGCCATATCTAAGATATTTAAAGAACCTATAATTAAATAAAGAAAAGAACTGCCAATTATAATGCTAGCTAGAAAACCTGTTTGGCGATTAAACATCTTAGTAGCTAAATATCCTGTTAAATAAATACCCCCTAAAGCACATAGAGCAGGAAATAAACGCACGGCAAATTCATTTTCGCCAAATATATACATAAAAAAAGCTGTAATCCAGTATTGAAGGGCAGGCTTTTCAAAATACTCTACGCCATTTAAATATGGAGTAATGAAATTTTTATTAGCAAGCATTTCGCGAGGAATTTCAGCATATCTACCTTCGTCAGGGTTTATCAAGGGGTATAGACCAAGATGCCAGAGATATAAAATTATGAAGATTATAGCTATAGTAAAAATAGAAGTTTTGTCGAGATTTTTAAAGTCGAATAATTGAGATGAAGTTTGCTGCGATTTCATAAAAATAACTCCTTTATGATTAATTTAAGAAAATCATAAAGGAGCATTCTGAAAAAAAGCTGAAGTGAAAATAAAAAGTACAATATTAATTTTTAGAGATTATTAAAGTAAAACAAGAACCTTTTTCTTTATTATTTTCAACGAGAATATTACTGTGATTTTTTTGAGCGAGTATTTGAGCTATTGATAAACCAAGACCATTACCATAATAAGTGCGAGTATTATTAGCACGATAAAATGGCTTAAATATGTGCGGTAGGTCTTCAATGGATATGCCAGGGCCACTATCTTTGATGGCAATTTTTATGCACTGTTTATCTTCTGTTATGGTGATAAAAATAGAACTATTTTCATCACTGTATTTAATAGCATTATCCACTAAGATGGCTAATATTTGCTCAATATGAGACATATCAGCTGTTATAAAAATATCTGGAGGGGTAGAAATTTTGAGGGTTATTTGTTTATTTTTAGCTAATAAAGAAAATTTAGTGTAGATTTTATTGATGAGATTGTTGAGGTTAAATTTAGTGCTATGCACAGTTAATGTATTATTAGTATTTCTTGCAGATAATAATAAATTGTCAATGAGTTTTTTCATCTTTAAGCTTTCATCATTAATATCATCAATAGTATCTATGGAAAATTTAGAGAGATTATTTTCATCATCTGTTTTTAATACAGTTAATCCAGACATTATAATGCTTAAAGGTGTTCGCAATTCATGAGAGGCATTAGCAATAAACTGTTTTTGTTGCTCAAACGATTGAACGACAGGTTGCATAGCTTTATTTGCCATTTTATAAGCGACATAGCGTACAAAAAATAAGGATAGAGAAATAATTATTAATAAAATGAAGAATATGCGAATTTGTTCACGCACCCAATGAGTTACTTCTATGCCAACATAGACTTCACCTAAAAATACATTATTTTCTAAGAGTGGATAACGCATATAAATTAAATATTTTAAATGGCGATTATCAACTAAATTAAAATCAAAATATACCTTATGAAAAGAAAGTGAATTATCATTAATAATTTTAGTGATAGATTTTTCAGACCATTCCATATTATTATGTTCAAATACTAATTGATGGTCTTTGGTATATCCATAGATGAAAATTTTATTAAAATAATTATCTTCTTCAGGCGAGTTATCATCATCTTTAGGAAAATTTTTTAAATCCTTAGTATTGATTTTATAAAATAAGTCTTCACTTTCTTCAATAGCGAGCATTTTTATATGAGATAATTGGCTTTTATATGATATAGAAAAACCTACAATATATAAAGAAAATGATACAAATAATAATAGTAATACAGTAAGATAGCAATAATCTTTAACGATTTTTTCTTTGAATTTTGTAAACATATTATATATCCATTTCAAATTTATAACCGATACCACGAATGGTATGGATACAATCACTTAATGATAATTTAGTTAATTTTTGACGTAGAGATTTTATTGTTACATCTAAAGTATTGGAATTTATATTAGTATCGTATCCCCAGATTTTATCAATAATTTGTTCACGAGGTAGAATTTGATGTGTATTTCTAATTAATAATTCCATGAGTTGATTTTCTCTAGGGCTTAAAGATACTTCTATTTGTTTATAAGTCAAAATAGCATTGCAACAATTTAATTTTAGATTGTTATATTCAATGATATCATTATAAAATGTTTTGTTGATGCGACGAGATAGAGCTCTTATTCTAGCTAGTAGCTCTGGAAATTCAAATGGTTTGGCTAAATAATCATCGGCTCCACTATCTAAACCATCAATTTTATCTTCAAGAGAATCCCTAGCTGTTAGCATTAAAATAGCAGTTTGATTATTTTTTGCTCGTAGATATCTACATACTTCGATACCGGATTTTAAAGGCATCATCCAATCTAAAATGATGATATCATAATCTGATAAATTAGCATAATCAATAGCATCTTGTCCATTATATACACAATCTACAATGTAATTTTCTTTTTTTAGAAGAAAATCAATCATTTTAGATAGTCTTTTATCATCTTCAGCAAATAATATTCGCATAGAAACACCTACTTTTCTAATTTAATATTATGAAGTATATGATATTTAATATTTTATAGTATTGGCATATAAAAATAAATATAGCGTGAAATTTTACTTTTATTTTATTTAAATATATTTTGTTACATATTTTTTACATATCTTTAATATAGTTTTTACAAACTATTGATTTTAATTTTAAAAAATCTTTTTATAATAGTAACCGTTTTGAAATATTTCTCTGAAAAATTAATCGGAGTTATTTTGAGCAAATTTGTTTTTACTTTTTTTAGGTAGAGTATATTAATCATTTTTGGAGGAATATTTAATGTTTAAAAAAAAGCTTATTACAAGTGCAATCACCGCAAGTTTAATGATGGGAATAGCAAGTACATCTTTTGCAGCAACTAATCCATTTAGTGATGTGCCAGCTGATAGTTGGGCATATGATGCAGTTACTACACTTGCTAATGATGGCGTGATTGATGGCTATCCAGATGGTACATATCAAGGTCAAAATACTATGACTCGTTATGAAATGGCACAGATTGTAGCACGAGCTATGGCAAGAACTGATCTTGAAAAAGCAGACAAAGCAATTGTTGATAAATTGGCTGTTGAATTTGCTGATGAATTGGATAATTTAGGTGTGCGCGTTGCAGATTTAGAGAAAAAATCCGACAATATGAAATGGAAAGGCGAATTAAAATATAAATATTCGCAGGAAAATCATGATGAAGGAAAAGATAAACGCTCTAATAAATTAGAATTTAAACTTGAACCAAAAGCTTATATTGGTGATAGTGATTGGACTGCTAATGCTAAAATTGAATATACAATGTATCCAGAAACAGATAGCAATGCAGATGGTGTAAAAGTAAGTAAGGCATATGTAGAAGGACCTTTATTTGGTGCAACAGTAACAGCTGGTAGAACTTCTTTAGATATTTGTCAGGGCATGATTTTTGATGATGAAATTTCTGGTATGACAGCAAATTTTGGTAGTGATGTATTTAATACAAATATAGCTATTGGTCGCTACAGTGAAAACGATCATGATGGTGAAATCCCTGATGGTAAAACAGCAAAAGATATCACTGCTGATTACTATGGTGTACAATTTGATTATACACCAAACGATAATTTAGCACTTAATGCAGGTTATATTTTATTGAGTGGATTAGATAAAGATGTTGAATTAGATTTAGACGTTGATGATAATAAAGCTAATTTATGGTATGTCGGCGGTAAATATAATTTTGATAAAAATGTTGCATTAGCTGGACAGTATTTACAAAATGCTGATGCTAATAGCTATGATAAAGCAGGTAGTGTAGAAATACAGTATAAAGGCGCAAGTGCAAAAGATGCAGGTTCTTGGGGAGCATATATAGGATATCGTCATCTTGGAGAAAATGTAACTATTGAGACTGCTTATGATGATGCTGCAGAAGGTCAAAAAGGTCTTGTAGCTGGTGTAGAATATGCTTTTGCTGAAAATATTCTAGGCGAACTTCTTTATTTTGATGGTAAAGATATGGATACAGATAAAGATGCTGATACAGTATATACTAGTCTTAAATTTAAATTTTAATAAATAAGTCCATAAATTAAATTTAAATATAAACTAAGAGGCGATAGTGAATGTTTCATTTTAGAAAAACTAAAAAACAGATGATAGCACTTTGTTTAAGTGCAGCACTTAGTGCAGGTTCTTTAACTGCTTATGCGGCAACAGAATATTGGAATGATGCTTCTACAAAACCAATGGTAGAAACTAAAACACCTATTTCTGATAATACTAATTGGGAACAGTGGAAAGCTGGCTGGGATAATTTAAAAACAAATTATGAACAGGTAGCACTTACACCAGGCGCTGATTTTTCTAAATTAAATTTTGGTTGGTATTCTAAAGAAAAAACAGATAAAGCAATGGTACGTATTGCTGATAATAAAGATATGAAAAATGCCAAAGAATTTAAAGGTACTTGTACAGAAGGTACTGTAATCAATGGTGTGCAGTATTATAGCAATAAAGTAACAGCTGATGGTTTTAAACCAAATAGCACATATTATTATCAAGTAAAATTAAATGGTGAATGGCAACAAGCTCAAGAATATAAAACAGGTGATCCAGACAATTTCAGCTTCATGTTTGTAGGTGACCCACAGATTGGTTCTTCATATAAACAAAAAAATGCAGAATCTAATGGTAAAAAATTAGGTAACGATTTAGCTGCTAGAAATGACTCTTATAACTGGAATGTAACTTTAAATAAAGCAATGGAACAACATCCAGAAATAGACTTTTTAGTATCCCCTGGTGACCAGGTAAGTGTAAAAGGTAATGAAGACGCAAAAGATTTAAAAGAACAAGAAGACCAATATTCTGGATATCTTTCCGCCTCTGTACTTCGCAATTTACCACAGGCAGTAGCTATTGGTAACCATGATTGTAGCTCTGCAAGCTATCAAAATCACTTCAATAATCCAAATCCATTCCTTGAAGAATCTACACCAACACCTGCTGGTAACGGATATTTTTATAGTTATGGTAATGCTTTATTCATTGTCATTAATGCTAATAACTATAATGCAGCAGACCATAAAGCTTTGATTGAAAAAGCTATCAAAGAAAATCCAAATGCAAAATGGCGTATTGTTGTAATGCACCAAGATATTTATGGTTCAGGTTTAGACCATTCAGATTCTGATGGCATTATCTTGCGTACACAATTAACACCAATTTTTGATGCAAATGATATTGATGTAGTATTACAAGGTCATGATCATAGCTATGCACGTACTTATCAGCTTACAAGTGATGGACAGGCACATGATGAATTCTTAGAATACAAACAAGATCAAGGTGGATTTAACCACGATAATTTTGATGAACGCTTTGAAAAAGATGGCGTATTCAGAGCATATTATAAATCTCAAAATCTTTGCTACAATATAGCCGATAAATCACAAGGTACAGTTGTAAATCCAGAAGGTGTATTTTATTTGACTTCTAACTCTGCAACTGGTTCTAAATTCTATAATTTAATTCCAGAACAACAAGATTATGTAGCAGCTCGTAGTCAAAATTGGAGACCATCTTATTCTGTAATCAACATTACAAAAGATAGTTTCACTGTTAATACTTATGATGTAGAAACAGGCGAAGCAATAGATAGCTCCTATACAATTGTAAAAAAATAAATGATGATTTGATATAAAAGTGATAAGAATTTTTCTTATCACTTTTATTTTACAGTTATTTTTGTATATATTTATTTAAATTTTACGTTACGTTTACAGTATTTTTAAAAATAAAATATAGAATAAATATATCTACAAAAGATATAGAAATTATCTTACTTTTGATTAGAACTAAGGAGAGTGACTTTTGTGTTTTATTTGAAAAAAAATAAAAAAAGAATGTTAGCTTTATGCTTAAGTGCAGCACTTAGTGTAGGCTCTTTAACTGTTTATGCGGCAACAGAACAATGGAATGATGCTTCTTTAACACCAGCTTTTACTACTAAAACAGCTGTATCAGAACATACAGATTGGGCAGATTGGAAAGCTAACTGGGATAAAATTAAAACAAATTATGAACAAGTTGCTTTAATTCCAGGCTCCGATTTTTCTAAATTAAATTTTGGTTGGTATTCTAAAGAAAAAGCAAATGAAGCAGTAGTACGTATTGCTGATAATAAAGATATGAAAAACGCTAAAGAATTTAAAGGTACTTGTACAGAAGGTACTGTAATCAATGGTGTGCAGTATTATAGCAATAAAGTAACAGCTGATGGCTTTGAACCAAATACTACATATTATTATCAGGTAAAATTAAATGGTAAATGGCAACAAGCTCATGAATATAAAACAGGCGACCCACATAATTTCTCATTTATGTATGTAGGTGACCCACAGATTGGTGCTTCAAAAGGTCAAGTTCCAAATGAAAGTGCTGTAGAACAAAGTGAAGATGTTGCAGCTAGAAATGATGCTTATAACTGGAATAAAACATTAAATAGTGCTTTAGCACAACATCCAGAAATTAACTTCTTAGTATCTCCTGGTGACCAAATTAATGAACCAGCTGGTAATAACGCTGAAAAACATTTATTACAGGAATATGAATACTCCGGATATTTATCTGCAACAGCTTTCCGCAATTTACCACAAGCAGTAGCTATTGGTAACCATGATTGCTTGACTACTAGTTATCAAAATCACTTCAATGTGCCAAATCCATTTACAGCAGAAACTAATTCTACAGTTGCAGGTCATGGATATTATTATACTTATGGCAGTGCTTTATTCATTGTCATCAATGCTAATAACTATAATGCAGCTGACCATAAAGCTTTAGTAGAAAAAGCAGTAAAAGAAAATCCAAATGCAAAATGGCGTATTGTTGTAATGCATCAAGATATCTACGGTTCAGGTTTAGACCACTCTGACTCTGATGGTATTATTTTACGTAACCAATTAACACCTATTTTTGATGCAAATGATATCGACGTAGTATTACAAGGTCATGACCATACTTATGCTCGTACTTATCAGCTTACAAGTGATGGTAAACAATATGATGATTTTGCAGAATATAAAGTAGGTCAACATGGACAAGACCATAAAGTACTTGATAATAAATTAAAATCTGACAGTGCATTCAAAGAATACTATACTTCTCAAAATCGTTGCTACACTATTGCTGATATGAAACAAGGCACTTTAGTAAATCCAGAAGGTGTATTCTACATGACTTCTAACTCTGCAACTGGTTCTAAATTCTATAATTTAATTGAACAGCAACAAGATTATGTAGCTGCTCGTAGCCAGACTTGGAGACCAACATATTCTGTAATCAATATTACTGATGATAAATTTACTATTAACACATATGATGCTCAAACAGGCACACCAATCGATGAAGCTTATAGCATTATTAAGAGATAATAAGTAAGATTTAATTTTTCTCTAACTGCGGTAAAGTATATGCTTTACCGCAGTTTTTACATTAAAGAAATTAATATAATGATAATAAGAGAGGAATTTTTTATGAATTTGTTAAAAAATATTTGGGTTCGCGGGATTATAATTATTTGTATATTAGTAGGTGGTTTTTTCTTTTTACAATCGTATAATCAGGTAGAAAAACCAACTTTAGTAAATACACAAGGGCGCGCTTTTGAAAAAGCAACAGTAGTGGAAGTTTTAAAAGATAATATACAAGAAGATGGCTCTCGTGTGGGCGACCAAGTTGTATTATTACAGATGGAAACTGGACCACAAAAAGGGCAGATTTTGGAGGCAAATAGTCCTAATGGATTATTATTTGGAACAGCATGTAAGCCAGGCTTAGAAGTAATCACCATTTCTAGTGTAGTGGGGCAATTACATGTTACTACTGTATATAATGTAGATCGTTCTATGCCAATATATATTTTTATAGCTATTTTCTTGATTTCACTTTGTATTATTGGTGGGAAAAAAGGTGTAAAATCGGCAATTGCACTTATTTTTAGTTTCATTTGTTTTGTATTTGTATTTTTCCCTATGATAATGAAGGGAACTTCTCCATCTTTAGCTGCTATTTTTACAGCGACAATTGTTACAGCAATGACCATTTGCTTGATTAATGGTTTTACGATAAAAGCTTTATCTGCTATTTTGGCAACTTTTTTTGGTTTATTGATTGCAGGTTTGACAGCAGATATTTTTGGCTATTTCACATCACTTTCAGGTTATAATGTATCCAATATTGAAGCATTATTATTTATTGGACAGAATACTTTAATTGATGTAGGTCAATTACTTTTTGCTGGTGTTTTATTTGCAAGTTTAGGTGCTGTAATGGATATAGCGATGGATGTATCTTCAGCAGTGCAAGAATTGCATGTTAAAAATCCAGCATTAACACCTAAAGAATTATTTAAAAGCGGTATGAATGTTGGACGAGATATTATGGGTACAATGTCAACAACACTTATTTTAGCTTTCTTTGGTGGCTCTCTTGGTGTATGGGTATTAGATTATGTATATGATTTACCATATTTGCAATTGATAAATTCAAATTCTATTGGTATAGAAATCATGCAAGGGATATCTGGTAGCTTCGGCGTTATTTTAACAGTGCCAATAGTAGCATTATTTTCTGCATGGCTTCCTCATTATTTAGAAAACAAAAAATAAGAATTATATTGTTTTGAGCATAAAAAAGAGATTATGGTTTGGATAATAAACCATAATCTCTTTTAGTTTTTAGAATTATTTTATTCAAGGACTTTATAAATAGCACAACAATCTTCTGCACCATAACCTTGTTCAGAAGCTTTTTGATAAAGTTCACGGGATTTTTGACTAAATATAGGAGTATAATTAAAATCTTTAGCCATATTACAACCAAGAGTTAAATCTTTTAAAGTTAAATCAACAGCAAAGCGATTGCTAAAATCATTATTAGCTATGGCTGGACCTCTGCGACTTAATTGATTAGAATCTCCTCCTGTTTGTGCTAATAATGTTAAAAATTGTTCAATATCTATATTAGCTTTTTGTGCTAGATGAATACCTTCAGCAAGTATTGCAAGATTAGTCATACCAATCATGTTACTGATTATTTTGAAAGCATAAGCCTGAACTACACCACCTAAGTAATGAACAGGAGAACCAATTAAGTTTAAAATAGGCATTATTTTTGTAAATATTTCTTTATTGCCACCAACAAATAATGGTTCAGAAGCTGTTTCAGCTTGTGCAGGACCTAATCCTAAAGTACAAGCTATATAATGGACATTATGATGAATAGCATATTGTTCTATTTCTGTAGCAGTACTAGGGTCGATAGTACTAGTATCAATATAGATAGAGCCAGGTTTTAATTGACTGAGTAAGCCATTATTTTCTATCATGATTGATTTTACTGTTTGTGGAAGTGGCAAACATGTAAAAATAATATCGCAAATAGCTAAATCGTTAATATTTTTTACAACTTTTCCTGTAGTGCCAGCACTTAATACTTTATTTATATGCTGTTGATTTCTGCCATAAATATAAACTTCTTTGCCGGCACGAATAAGATTTCGAGCTAAAGGACCACCCATTAAACCAATACCAATAAAACCTATTTTCATGAAAAAAACCTCTCTTTTGCCTTATAAGTAATATATGATAAAATATATCTAATATATTCAACATATATTAGATTATATATAAAGTCAATATTGAGAAATAGGATGAATATTAGGAGGTTTTTACATGAATAGTCATGAGTTTCATGAACTTACACATTATGTAATGGATTCACCTGCGAGTCCACCTGCTAGTTTATTTGCTGGCGGTTTTGATGATTGGAGAAGTAGAGCACGTCTAGCTCATTTTTTGGCAATGCCAGAATTGAAAAAACATGATGAAGCAATAGAGTTGTTTCGTTCTGTTGTTGAAGTAGAAATAGATGAAGAAAATCCTGAACAGGTAGAAGAAAAAGTTTATGCTTTGCAAAGATTATCTTCTTGCCTTCGTGAAGATAAAAAATATGATGATGCTCTTCACTATATAAATCTAGCTGTACAATTAGTAGAGTCTACAGATTATTTATATAAATATATTCTACGTGGAGAAGTTTGGGCTGACCGCTGGAATTTATTATATAATAAGCAAGATATTGAAACAGCTGAAAATGAAATCGATGAAAAAATTCGCGTATTTGAAAATTTAGACGTGAAACATAATAGTTATTTATATTATGGTTATCGTTTTAAAGCTCAATTAATGGCTACCGGTCTGATGAAAGAGGAAGCTTTAAATTATATGAGAAAGGCTTTATCTTTTATGGATATTCCTGAAAAATATAAACCTGCTATAGAAAAAGCTTTTAGTGCTACTCATAATAATGTCGCATGGATTTTAAATACGATTGACCATGCGTGCCCTTCACCAGAAAAAATTCATTGGGATATTTAAGTTTGCAAAAAATACATATATGACATTAATTATTAGTTATATATGTATTTTTGTACATATATATATTTGGACAAAGATAGTATAGATAATAAGAGGAGGATTTTTATGGCGAAGGAAAAACATGTAGAAGGAGAAGCAGACCATTATATTAAGACATTGATAGGTGCTGTATTAGGATATGCAGCTGATGGTCTGGATATGTTTTTATTATCATTTATTTTAGTTTTTATTATTAAAGATTTTGGACTTACTACAGCAGAAGCTGGGAATTTAACTTTAGCAACAACGATTGGTATGTGGATTGGTTCATATATTTTTGGATTGTTAGCAGATAAATATGGACGTACAAAGATATTATCTTTTTCGATAATTTTATTTGCGGTAGCCACATTCTTGATGTATTTTGTTGATAATTATACAGTGTTACTTGTTTTACGCTTTATCATTGGTCTTGGTATCGGTGGTGAATTCGGTATTGGTATGGCAATTGTTACTGAAACATGGGCACCTGATATGCGAGCAAGAGCTACTTCATGGGTAGCGCTTGGTTGGCAAGGCGGTGTATTATTAGCAGCAGTTATACCAGCTATAATTGTGCCAATGTTTGGTTGGCGTGCAGTATTTCTTGTAGGCTTAGTTCCTGCACTCATCGCAATTTATGTACGTATGCATCTTAAAGAACCGATTTTGTGGCAACGTAAAAAACAGCGTCAGCAAGAATTGATTGCTAAAAAAGAAAATGGAACTATCACTGAAAAAGAACAAAAAGAATATTATTATTTGGCAGGTATGCCACTTAAAAAATTATTCACTACAAAGAGAATAACAGCGACAACAATAGGGCTTACAGTGATGTGTTTAGTGCAAAACTTTGGCTATTATGCGATATTTAGCTGGATGCCAACAATTTTATCTCAAAAATATGGCTATAGTTTAGCGCAGACAAGTGGTTGGATGGTAATATCTATTGCTGGTATGGTTTTAGGTATAATCTTATTTGGTATTTTGGCAGATAAAATTGGACGTAAAAAAACTTTTGCACTTTGGTATATTGGTGGAACAATTTACTGTGTAATTTATTTCTTTTTCTTTACAAGTCAAGCAAGTTTATTATGGGGAAGTTTCTTATTAGGTTTCACTGTAAATGGCATGATGGGTGGTTATGGTGCAGTTATTGCTGAAAATTATCCATCTGAAGCACGTTCTACTGCAGAAAATATAATTTTTGGTACAGGTCGTGGTCTATCTGGTTTTGGCCCTGCTATAATTGGTTATTTGGCAACAGGCGGAAGTTTGATAGGAGCAATGAGTCTTGTATTTGTTATTTATCCAATAGCACTTATTTTTATGTGGTTCACTGTTCCAGAAACAAAAGGTATAGAAATCGATTAATAAAAAAAGGTTATGCTTTTGCATAACCTTTTTATTTGTTTATAATTCATCAATAGAGAATAAAAGTTCTGTATAATTGTGGAGATAAAAATCAGCTTGTGCTTTTATTGCCTCTGTATCAGCATCAGAATATTTGTCATAAATAGCAATGGTTTCAATACCAGCTTTTTTAGCAGCTTCAATACCGATTAATGAATCTTCAAAGATGATACATTCTTTTGGTTTGGCATTAAATTTTTGCATAGCTTTTTGATAAACTTCAGGGTCTGGTTTGATTTTACTGACATCTTCACGTGTGTAGATTAAATCAAAATATTCATCAAGTGGAGCTTTGGCGTTGATATTTTTATTTAAAGTGCGATATATATCCATATTTGTGCGTTTTGTAGTTGTTGTTATAGCAAGTGTAAAATTCTTTGCTTTTAATTTTTTGATGACTAAATCGGCTTGTGGTTTATAATCGATTATATTTTGGAGAAAATCTTGAGCTATTTCATAACGCAATTTGATGATTTCTTCAGCTGAAATTTGAGCTGAATATTTATCCTTGAGATATTGGCAATAACATAAATAAGGATTTGGTTGTGCATTGAATTTTTTTAATTGTGTATCACGGTCGTTTTGCACAGTTGTTTCATCAATTGTTTTATTGGCTAATTTTTCAATGAGTTTTTGGTCGATTTGGTTCCAGATGCCAACAGAGTCGATTAAAGTGCCATCCATATCAAAAAAAGCAAATTTTTTATTTTTTAGCATGACAAAATTCCTTTCTGACAATAAAATGATTTAGGTATATTGTAACAATTATCTAAAAAAGTTGAAATATATATTTATCCTTAAAATAAAAGCATTAATCTTTTTCTTTACAGTGATATTTATTTATGATATATTAATTTTTGTATGCAAAAGACATTCCCATTCTAGGGTAAGCGAAACTCCAACGCTGTCGTGGATTCGGGAGAAATAAAATTTAGGAGGATATTTTAATGTTAACTCAAGAACAAAAATTACAAATCATTCAAGATAACGCTACTCATGAAGGTGACACTGGATCTCCAGAAGTACAGGTTGCTTTATTAACTGCACGTATCGCATATCTTACTGAACATCTTAAAAACAATAAAAAAGACCATCATTCCCGTCGTGGCTTATTAAAAATGGTTGGTCATCGTAGAAGACTTTTAAGCTATTTATATGATATCGATGTAGAACGTTATCGTGCTCTTATTGCAAAATTAAATTTACGTAAATAATTAATTGAAAAAGCGGGAGCCTTTCCCGCTTTTTCTTTTAGTTTGCTTGATTTTAAGTTAAAATAGATATAGACACAAAGATTAAAATATTGATAAATACATAAATAGGAGGTAAGTTATGTATACTTTTGAAACAACACTTGGCGGTCGCAGTTTTGTTGTAGAAACAGGCAAAATGGCGAAACAAGCAAATGGCGCTGTATTAGTTAGATATGGTGAAACTGTAGTTTTAGTAACAGCAACAGCTTCTGCTGAGCCACGTGAGGGAGTAGATTTTTTCCCTTTAACAGTTGATTATGAAGAAAAAATGTACGCTGTTGGTAAAATACCTGGCGGTTTTATAAAAAGAGAAGGTCGTCCTGCTGAATCTGCTATCTTAAATAGCCGTTTAATCGACAGACCTATTCGTCCATTATTCCCAGAAGGTTATAGAAATGATGTTCAGATTGTAGCTACAGTTTTATCTGTAGAACAAGATAATGCTCCAGAAATTGCTGGTATGATTGGTGCATCTTGTGCACTTTCTATTTCTGATATTCCATTTTTAGGGCCAATCGCTGGTGTTCGTGTTGGTCGCATTGATGGCGAATTTGTTATCAATCCAACAGTTGAACAGCGTGAAAAATCTGATTTAAACTTGACTGTAGCAGGTTCTTATGATGCTGTAATGATGGTTGAAGCTGGTGCAAATGAATTATCCGAAGAAGTAGTTCTTGATGCTATTTTATTTGGTCATGAAGAAATCAAACGCTTAGTAAAATTCCAGCAAGAAATGATGGAAAAATGCGGTAAAGAAAAACATCAGCCAAAATTATTTACTGTTCCAGAAGAACTTGTAAATGCTATTCATGAATACACTTATGATAAATTTGATGCTGCTGTTCGTGATGCTGATAAACTTCGCCGTGATGAACATGTAGCAGAAGTAAAAGCTGAAGCAAAAGAACATTTCTTAGAACTTTACCCAGAAATGGATATGGAAATAGATTATGTGCTCTACAAAACTTTAAAAGGTATTGTACGTCATATGATCACTCATGAAAAAATTCGTCCAGATGGTCGTGGCTTAGAAGAAGTTCGTCCTATTAGCTGTGAAGTAGGTATTTTACCTCGTACACATGGTAGTGCACTTTTCACTCGTGGACAGACTCAGATTTTAAATGTTACTACACTTGGCGCTTTAGGTGATGAACAAGTAATTGATGGTATCGGTGATGATACATCTAAACGTTATATTCATCATTATAATTTCCCTGGTTATTCCGTTGGTGAAGCTCGTCCAATGCGTAGCCCAGGTCGTCGTGAAATCGGTCATGGTGCGCTTGCAGAACGTGCATTAGTGCCAGTTATTCCTTCTGTAGAAGAATTCCCTTATACACTTCGCCTTGTATCTGAAGTTTTAGAATCTAATGGTTCTAGCTCCATGGGTAGTGTATGCGGTAGTACACTTTCCTTAATGCACGCTGGTGTGCCTATTAAAAAACCAGTATCTGGTTGTGCAATGGGCTTAGTAAAAGATGGCGATGCTTACACAATTTTAACAGATATCCAAGGTATGGAAGATGCTCTTGGTGATATGGACTTTAAAGTAGCAGGTACTCCAGATGGTATCACAGCTATTCAAATGGATATCAAAGTAGATGGTCTTAGCAGAGAAATTTTAGCAGCTGCTCTTGCTCAAGCAAAACGTGGCCGTGAATTTATCTTAAGCAAAATGCTTGAATGTATCAGTGAACCAAATAAAGAATTATCTCCATACGCTCCACGCGTAAATAGTATGAAAATCCCTACTGATAAAATTCGCGATGTAATTGGACCAGGCGGAAAAACAATTAAAAAAATAATTGATGAAACTGGTGTACAAATCGATATTCATGATGATGGTAATGTATTTATCACAGCAGTAGGTGCTGAATCTGCACAGAAAGCTCAAGATATGATCAATGCTTTAACTGCTGAAGTTGAAGTGGGTGCAGTTTATAAAGGTAAAGTTACACGCATTATGAATTTTGGTGCATTTGTAGAAATCTTACCAGGTAAAGAAGGCTTGTGCCATATTTCTCAATTAGCAAAAGAACGCGTAGGAAAAGTAGAAGATGTTGTAAACATTGGCGATGAATTAGAAGTAAAAGTTACAGAAATTGACCGTCAAGGTAGAGTAAATCTTTCTCATAAAGTGCTTCTTTAATAAGGCTGGTGAAAATAAGTGCATATTGTTTTGATTGAACCTGAAATTCCAGCAAATACTGGTAATATTGCACGTCTTTGTGCAAATACAGGTATTGAACTTCATTTAGTAAAACCACTTGGTTTTTCTACTGATGATAAATATTTAAAAAGAGCAGGTCTTGATTATTGGCATTTAGTAAAAGTGCATTATCATGAAAACTTTGATGAAGTTTTAGAAAAATATAAAGGTCATAAATTTCATTATGCTACAACAAAAGCCAATCATGTACACAGTGATGTAACTTATGGCATGGATGATATGCTTGTTTTTGGTAAAGAAACAGCAGGTATTCCTGAAAGCATTTTAAAAGAACATTGGGACGATTGCATTCGCATACCGATGATAAGTGAATCACGTTCTTTAAATTTATCTAATTCTGTGGCTGTAATTGCCTATGAGGCTATGCGACAACTTGATTATGCAAATTTAAAACAAGTTGGTTTTGATCATTTAGATTGATGGGAGCATAAATAATGCAAAAATTAAATGAATGTATAGCTAAATTAAAACAAATTTTGCCAGAAGATAGTGTGTTAATAGATGAGCCAATGTCTAAACATACTACATTTCAAATTGGCGGTCCAGCTGATTGCTTTGTAATGCCTTCAACAGTTGAAGAAGCTATCGCTGTTATAAAAATAGTAAAAGAATATGATGTACCACTAACAATGCTTGGCAATGGCTCTAATTTGTTAGTCATGGATAAAGGTATTCGTGGTATTGTTGTAAATTTAAATGAACGTTTTGCTAAAATTACAAGAGATGGTAATTTCATTAAAGCTCAATGTGGTGCTTTAATGGTTGATGTTTCTAAATTTGCAGGTGAAGCTTCACTTACAGGTCTTGAATTTGCAGTGGGTATTCCAGGTAGTATCGGTGGTTGTATCTTTATGAATGCTGGTGCTTATGATGGTGAAATAAAAAATGTAGTTCATCGCGTTAGTGCTATTGATAAAGAAGGAAACCTCGTATACTATACAAATGAAGAAGCTCAATTTTCTTATCGTCATAGTATTTTCCAAGATAATGATAATTTGATTTTAGAAGTTGAATTAGAATTACAAGAAGGAAACCAAGATGAGATTTTAGCTAAAATGGCAGATTTGACTAATCGTAGAGAAACAAAACAACCACTTGAATATCCAAGTGCAGGTAGTACTTTTAAACGCCCACCTGGATATTTTGCAGGGACTTTAATTGACCAAACAGGTTTAAAAGGTCTCACTGTTGGTGGTGCGCAAGTTTCTAAAAAACATGCTGGTTTTGTAGTTAATATCGGCGGGGCAACAGCTCAAGATGTACTTGATTTAATCAAAGAAGTACAAGATAGAGTTTATAAAGCTCATGGCGTGAAACTTTATCCAGAAGTAAAAATGATTGGTGAACAATAAAATATAACATAAAAGCTATAGCAAAGAATTTATTTTGCTATAGCTTTTTATTTAAATTGAAAATAAATTATTAAGTATTAAGGATATAAAAATGATATATTTTATGCAGGGCTTATTATTTGGATTGGCTTATGTTATGCCTATTGGCATACAAAATATGTATGTTATTAATTCTGCTATGCAAAGAAATGTAAAAATAATTTGTTTGACTACGATATTTGTAATTATATTTGATATTTCGTTGGCTATTAGTTGTTATTTAGGTATTGGAATTTTATTAGATAAATATCAATTTTTACGTGATTTTGTGATGTTTATTGGAGCTATGGTTATTTTCTATATTGCTTTTGATTTATGGAGAACGAATAGCAAATTAGAAATAAAATCAACTCATGATTATAGATTGTCAAAAATAATTGTTTCGGCTTTTTCTGTCGCATGGTTAAATCCTCAAGCTATTATTGATGGTTCATTGATTTTAGGTAGCTTTAGAACATCTTTAGCTGGAGATAGTTCGATATATTTTATCATAGGAGTTTGTATCGCTTCTTGTTTATGGTTTTCTGTATTATCTTTTATAGCACATAAATTTATAAATAAATTATATAGATTTGTTAAATATATTAATCTTATTTGTGCTATTATTTTGTTTTTATATGGATTAAATTTATTGTATATGTTTTGTTTAGATTTATTATGAATTATACATATAATTAAATTTTGGAATTATCTTGATTAAGACCCTAAGAGTTTTAATACTTTTAGGGTTTTGTTGTATAATAAAATAAATATATACTTATTTGGAGGTGTTAATATGATTGGTGATTGTGCGAATTGTAAAAGTCATATTTGTGCAGGCAGAGGTATTAGTTGTAAAAAAATAAATCAAGATGAAGTAATTGATTTATATACAGATGAAGAGAAAAAAATTATGAAAGCAGCAGCTTTTGTGGAAGCCACATATTATAGTGAGCTTACACGTTTAGAGGAAACTGTAGAATTTGCCAAACAAATGGGCTATAAAAAATTAGGTTTAGCTTTTTGTATCGGTTTAAATAAAGAAGCTTATTTGATTAATAAATTTTTAGCACGTGAATTTGAAGTAGTATCTATTTGCTGTAAAAATTGTGCGATAGCAAAAGATAAATTAGGTTTGAAAAAAATAAATCCCCAAAGTGCAACAGAAAGTATGTGTAATCCTAAATATCAAGCTGAATTTTTAAATCAAGCAGGTTGTGATTTATTTATTTCCTGTGGTTTATGTGTAGGTCATGATGCGATATTTAACAAAAATTGTAATGGCCCTGTAACTACATTAGTTGCAAAAGATAGAGTACTTGCTCATAATCCATTAGGTGTAGTTTATTCACGTTATTGGCGAAAAAAACTAAAATTAATGGAAGAAAATGAAATATAAATAAAAACAAAAGGAACAATGATTATTGTTCCTTTTTTAAATAGTGATTAATTTTATTTTCGAGAAGTGTTTTAGTAACACCAACGCTTTTGCCGATTAAATAAGCAGAAATAACAGTACCTAGACCAATACCGATAATTTCTTGTACAAGGATTAGCCCTGATATAGCAGTGAAAATAACTAAGGAGATATCAAAGCGTATTCTTAGATAAGAAAATGGTTTTTTGAAAAAAATACATAAAGTATTAACAATACCATTTCCAGGATCTAAGACTAAATCAGCTTTTGTCATAAAATATACGCCTATACCAGTTAAAATATTAGAAGTCAGTAATAATATGAAATTTATTAAGAAATTGTAATTTAATAGAGCAATTAAATTATCATAGATATCAATGAAAATACCAGCTAAAACAGCCATAGGAATTTGCATTAGTATTTTATAAGAAAGAGATTTCATCAATAAAATTTGAATTAAGATGAAAACGACATAAAGAATTACATTGGATAGACCAAAAGATATATTGAAAAATATGGAATAAGAATAAGCTACAGAACTAATTGCAGCTACACCTAAATGAGTTCGTGTACTTAAGACAATGCCAATAGACATGATATTAAGCCCTATTAAATATAATAAGCATCGTTTTATTAACATTAGATTATTTAAATGAAGCATAAAATCACCTTAAGTAATTATATAAATTAAAATTATGTAGAAAGAAAAAGTCGTTTCGTGAAGAAACGACTTTTTGTATTATTCTCTAAATCTATCAACGATAGTTGCACAAGCAGCATCGCCTGTGATATTTACAGCAGTACGAAGCATATCAAAAATACGGTCAACACCGAATAAAATTGGAAGAGCTTCAATTGGAATGTTAGCAGACATAAGAACGGCTACTACTAAAAGTGTAGGGCCAGGAACACCTGCTTGACCTACAGCACCAACTGTAGAAGTAAATATAATGGCTATATATTGTGTAATAGTGAGTTCGATACCAAACATTTGAGCAAAGAAGATAGCAGCCATAGCATAATAAGCAGCATTACCATTCATATTGATAGTGGCACCGAGAGGAAGTGCAAAAGAAGTAGTTTCTTTAGAAACATGTAATTCTTCAATAGTTGTTTTCATATTAAGAGGTAATGTAGCCATGGAAGACGCAGTAGTGAAAGCGAATAATTGAACTTTGTACATAGATTTAAAGAATTGTTTAAATGTAGTACATTTAGAGAACATAGCAACACTACCGCCAATAACACCATAATTAACGATAAGGAGAACGATAATATATAATACTACAAGATAAGCTAGTTTTACTAAAATTTCTGAACCAAATTTACCAATAGAGCCTGCCATTAAGCCAAAAACACCAAGAGGTGCAATACACATAATAGCAGTCATAATATTTACAGTAACTTCAGTCATATAATTGAAGAATTTAAGTAAGAATTCTTTTTTTTCACCGCTTAAGTTAGCGATAGCAAAACCGATAAATAAGCTAAATACAATGATTTGTAAAATATTACCAGAAACGAGAGCTTCAAAAGGATTTGCAGGCACAAAACCGATTAAAGTTTCCCAAAATCCAGGAATACCGCCCTTATCAGCATATTCATTAGAAGCTTGAACTCCTAAACTAGCTAAACTAATTCCTTCACCTGGTTTAAATACTACACTGAAAATAAGACCTATAACAGTAGCAATGATAGTAGTAATTGTATAATAAATAAATGTTAAAAGACCGATTTTCCCAGCAGAACTAGAATTTCCTAGTGAAGCCGCACCACCAATTAATGAGAATAAAACCATAGGTACTACGACCATTTTGATTAATTGCATAAATAAGTCGCCGATTGGCGCAAAGATTTGTGCTGTTTCACCTAAAGCCAAACCAACAGCAATGCCTAAAATCATGGCAATGAGAATAAGCGTACCGAGCTTATTAATGATCATTTTTGCTGTCATTATAAAAGACCTCCTAAAGATATATTTGTATATTATATAAAAATAACATAACGAAATTATACTCTTTTTGGAGTGGATTTACAACTATACTGTAGCTTTTAGAAAAAATACGCACAAAATATCTTTTAAAATGTTTATTTGTTTTTTGTATACGTACAAATCTTATTTTAAAATAATACCTGAAAGCACTAAATTTAATTTATAGCGAATATTTTCTTGATATTTAAGTGGTAGGCTACTAAAAGAAGCAGATTGAAATAGAGAATGAAACATTTCTGTGATAATTTCAGCTGGAATATCACTGCGAAATTCGCCATTATCTTGACCAGTTTTAATGATTTCATCAAAAATATCTTTGAATGGAAGTGGTTTTTTTATCGAAACATGTGGCTGTATAGTTAATGCACTTCTATCTACAGCGCGCATAAATAATGGCAAAATAAAACGATTTTGGTCTAGTAGATTAGCAGTATATAAGACAAGCCCTTCTAATACTTGAGCTTGAGTTTTTTCTTTATTTATAGATTCAAGATAATGTTGACGAATATCCATAGCTAATTGAATGAGCAGACTACGGAGTAAATCATCTTTAGATTGAAAATAATTATAAAATGTGCCAATACCTAAATTAGCTTTTTGCATGATATCAGCAATAGAAGTATCTTTCAAACCTTTTTGAGCGAATAATACGATAGCGGATTGAATGATGGTTTTTTTTGATTTTATTTTTTTTGCTTCACGTTTACTAAGTGTATGTTCCAAAATAATCACCTGTTTATTTATATTTTATAAAAATGAATGCGGTTCGTTTTCTTTAAAATATATTATAATGGCATTTATCTTTTTTCTCAAACCGTAATAGTTTTTCAATAGTATGCTATAAATTAATGTTATTTTTTGATATAATTGCAATTAGATTTAAGGAAAAAATATAAAGGATTTCAATTTTATGAAAAAAGATGAAATACTATCAGCTATTGGTATTTTTTTCGGCATTGGTATTGTAGCTTTAGTATCTAAATCTATTGATAATAATTTGTTATTAGCACCATTTGGAGCAACAAGTATAATTGCTTTTTTACTATATGATAGTGAATATGCTCAGCCGAGAAATATTATCTTAGGCTATATTATTACTAGTATCGTAGGTATTTTAATGGCTTATATTTTAGGGCATAATTGGATTGTTTATGCTTTAGGAGTAGCTATAGCCATGTTAGTAAAATCGTGGTTTAAAGCAATTCACCCACCATCTGCTGCTATGCCGATTATATTATTAAAAGCGAATGAACAAGGCATTATCAATTATTTTTTATTTGATGTAATACCAGGAATTTGTTTATTAGTTTTTATTGCTATAGTCTATAATAGATTTATTTTACATAGAGATTATCCTTTATGGCATAGATAATAATTTTAAGGAGAATTTTTGTGAAGTGGGCTAATCATAAATTAGTAACGACTGTAGTTGTATTTGCAGGAACAGGAAATTTTTTATATGCAGCATATAGTTTTTTTGGCAGTGTATTGCCAGATAGATTGGAAGGTAAACCACCAAAAGAAAGCAAAGCTTATTGGAAATGGCGTTCAAAGCATCGCCAAAATACACATTGGACAGTGCCTTATTTAGCGATAATTGCTATTTTATTTTATTTACATGAAGTTGGTGTATTAAAAGACTTATTTTGGGAAATAGCACAAGTTCCGATATTTGTCTGTGTAGGTGCTTTACTTCATATTATTGAAGATGGAATTTGTGGCAAGGTGCCACTTATCTGGCGAAAGCGAAAAATAGGTATAAAATTATTTCGCGTGGGCAGTTCATGGGAATATTTTATAAGTTATACGATTTGTGTAGCTGCTTTATATTATAAATTTATGTTGTAATAAGTTTCAGGTAAAAGAAAGTGGTGAAATATATGCAAAAACTAAAAATTGGTTTTATTGGCATTGGTGTAATGGGAAAATCCATGGCAGATAATCTCTTAAAAGCTGGATATGAAGTCATGGTTTATACACGTACAAAGCAAAAAGCTGAAAATTTATTAGCCAAAGGCGCAAAATGGTTTGATAGTGCTAAAGCTTTAGCCCAAAATGTAGATGTAATCATCTCTATGGTGGGTTATCCTCAAGATGTAGCAGAAATCTATTTAGGTGAAAATGGCGTAATTAAAAATTTAAAACCACAAAGCATAATTATAGATATGACTACTTCTAGTCCAAAACTGGCTCAAGAGATTTATCAAGAAGCTCAAAAATATGAAATAAAATCTTTAGATGCACCTGTATCTGGTGGAGATGTAGGAGCAAAAAATGGTACACTTGCCATTATGGTCGGTGGCGATAAAGAAGTTTATGAAGAAGTTTTGCCGATTTTTGAAGCTATGGGAAAAACTATTTGCTATTTTGGCAAAGCTGGTTCTGGTCAATATGCAAAAATGAGCAATCAAATAGCCATTGCTTCTAATATGATGGGGGTTTGTGAAGCTGTTGCTTATGCCAAAAAATGTGGATTAAATCCTCAGGATTTATTAGATGTAATTTCTACAGGTGCAGCAGGTTCATGGTCGCTTAGCAATTTAGCACCAAGAATGTTAAAAGGTGATTTTGCACCAGGATTTTTCATTAAACATTTTATTAAAGATATGAAAATAGCTATAGAGTCAGCTGATGAAATGAATTTAGATTTACCAGGATTGAAATTGGCAAAATCTCTATATGAAAAATTAGCCAAAGAAGGTTATGAAAATAATGGCACTCAAGCCTTATTGAAATATTATGATGCTGAATAAAGCAAGACAAATACTACAAAAATTTTATGGATATGAAGACTTTCGACCAGGGCAGAAAAAAGTAGTTGAAAGTCTATTAAATAGAAATGATACAGTGGCGATTATGCCTACAGGTGCGGGAAAATCTATTTGTTTTCAAATCCCTGCATTATTATTTGAAGGGGTAACACTTGTTATATCGCCACTTATTTCTTTGATGAAAGACCAAGTTGATAGTTTGCGCCAGCTAGGGATAGCGGCAGTATATATTAATAGTTCTGTCAGTAAGGCTCAATTATATAAGGATTTACAAGATATATCTGCTGGTTTTTATAAGATTATTTATATAGCACCAGAGCGAGTAACATCTGAATATTTACCAGATGGTTTTAAAAATTTAAATATTAGTATGGTAGCAGTTGATGAAGCGCATTGTTTATCGCAATGGGGGCATGATTTTCGTCCTAGTTATCGCAATATCTTAAATTTTACTAATTCACTGCGCATTAAACCGATTATCAGTGCTTTTACAGCAACAGCTACACCAGAAGTAAAAACAGATATTATAAATTTATTGGGGCTTAAACAACCTAATGTATTTGTAACTGGTTTTGATAGACCAAATTTATATTTTTCCGTATTAAGAGGAGAAGTGAAAGATAAATTTGTCATAGATTATGTAAAAAAACATCAAGATGAAGCTGGAATTATCTATGTAGGCACTAGAAAAGATGTAGATGCTTTGCAAGTTTTATTGGAAATAAAGGGCATTAAAGCAGGTAGATACCATGCCGGTATGACAGATGAGGAAAGAAATCAAATGCAAGAAGATTTTCTCTATGATAATCTTTCTGTCATGGTGGCGACAAATGCTTTTGGTATGGGCATAGACAAACCAAATGTGCGCTATGTTATTCATTATAATATGCCGAAAAATATGGAAGCGTATTATCAAGAAGCAGGTAGAGCAGGTCGTGATGGACTTTCAGGAAATTGTATTTTACTGTATAGTCCGCAAGATACACAGCTTCAAAAGTTTTTGATAAGTAAATCTACAGAAAGTGAAATTCGCCAACAATTAGAATATAAAAGATTGCAGTCTATGGTGGATTATTGTCATACACCACAATGTCTAAGAGCATTTATCCTGCATTATTTTGGTGAATTTGATGTGGAAGAACATTGTGATAATTGTAGTAATTGCAAATTAGAAGGCGAATTGATAGATATTACAATTGACGCACAAAAGGTTTTATCGTGTGTCTATCGTATGCATGAACGTTTCGGCGTGAAAATGATAGCTGAAGTCTTAAAAGGTTCAAAAAGTGCGAAGGTAAAACAATTTAATTTGGAGCGTTTATCTACGTATGGCTTGATGAAAGAGCGAAAGCTAAAAGATATCAGTGATTTAATTTTAAGACTCAGTGCTATGCAATATTTAGATATCACAGAAAGCCAATATCCAGTGGTTACTTTAAATGAATTGTCATGGCAAGTGCTTCGCGGTCAAAAAAAGGTTTGGCAAAAGATGGTAATTGTTAAAAAAGCCAAGGCTAAAGGTGAATTATTTGAAGCTTTGCGCAGTTTGCGTAAAGAATTAGCGACAAAAGAAAAATTACCACCATATATGATTTTTTCTGATGCTACACTTACACAGATGGCAACAGATAAACCGACTGATTTAGAATTGATGAAGAATATTCGCGGTGTAGGTGAATTTAAATTACAAAAATATGGTGAGGAATTTTTAACAGTGATAAAGAGCTACATATCGTAAAGATATTTAGTATAGATTAAGAGAAAAAGGGGTAGATTTTATGGATCCAATTTTAAAATTACAAAATGGCAGTGATGTCAGAGGTGTAGCAGTTGAAGGTGTAGCTGATGAACCTGTTACTTTGACACCAGAATATGCTAATCGTATTGTGCAAGCTTTCGTTTTATGGCTCAGCAAAAAAAGTGGCAAAAAAGCAAGTGAATTAAAAATTGCAGTAGGTCATGATTCTCGTATTTCTGCACCAATGTTAAAACAACAAGCTTTAATGGCAATTGTAGCTCAAGGGGCAACAGCTGTTGATTGTTCTATGGCTACAACTCCAGCAATGTTTATGTCTTTAGTATATGAAGAAACAAAATATGATGGTTCTATGATGATTACTGCAAGCCATCTTCCATTTAATCGCAATGGTATTAAATTCTTTGAACCAGAAAATGGCGGTATGGAAAAGAAAGACCTCACTGATATGCTCAAAATCGCTTGCGAATTGACTGAACAAACAGTGGATATTAGTAATGTAGAAAAATTTGATTTAGTTTCTCTTTATGCTGAAAATCTTTGCACAAAAATCCGTGAAGGTATCAACAGCAAAGATAATTATGATAAACCACTTACAGGCAATCATATCGTAGTAGATGCAGGTAACGGTGCTGGCGGATTTTTTGCGCAAAAAGTTTTAGCTCAGTTAGGTGCAGATACTACAGGTAGCTTATACTTAGATCCAGATGGACATTTCCCAAATCACATTCCAAATCCAGAAAATAAAGAAGCTATGGACGCTATTCGCGGTGCAGTGCTTAATAATAAAGCTGATTTAGGTTTGATTTTTGATACTGATGTAGATAGAATGTCTGCTGTATTTAGCGATGGTCAAGAAGTAAATCGTGATGCACTCATTGCTATGATGGCAGCTATCCTAGTGAAAGATTATCCAAATTCCACTATCGTTACTGACTCTGTAACTTCTGATAAATTGACTGCGTTTTTAGAAGGTGAATTACAGTTAAAACATCATCGTTTCCAACGTGGTTATAAAAATGTAATCAATGAATGCAAACGCTTAAATGAAGAAGGCGTAGTATCTCCACTCGCTATTGAAACAAGTGGTCATGGTGCACTTAAAGAAAATTATTATCTTGATGATGGTGCATATATGGCAGTTAAACTCTTAATTGCTGCAGCTAAAACTAAAGCAGAAGGTAAAACTTTAAATAGCTTGATTGAAAAACTTGAACCACAATTTGAAACAGCAGAATATCGCTTAAAATTAAAAGGTGAAGATTTCAAAGCTTATGGGGCAAAAGTTTTAGAAGCATTTACTGCTCGTGCAAAAGAAAAAGGCTATCATATTGTAACACCAAATTATGAAGGTGTACGCATTAGCTTTAAAGGTGAAGCAAATGGTTGGGCATTGCTTCGTCAATCTTTGCATGATCCTAATATGCCACTTAATGTAGAAGGTAATGGTGAAGGCGATTGTGCAAAAATCACAGCAATGATGAAAGAATTATTAAGTGGCTTTGACCAATTAGATATTTCTGTATTTGATAAATAATAATATAGCGGAAAATAACAGAAGTTTATATTATTAATAATAAAAACCTCGAGAAAGGTAGTTTTATGTTTCTCGAGGTTTTTATTTTATATTTGTTTTTTCCATAGATACTTTTGCATAGTTTATAAAATAATTTTTGCTGGTGTGTTTAATTTTTTATTGAAATGTTGTAAACTATAAAGAAACGCATTTGAAAGGAGTATTTTTATGGATTTACATAATTTATTTGTATTTCAAGATTTATTCAATGATGATGTTTTTAGAGATATCGAGAAAACTATTTCTCGAGAAAATTTAAATAAAGGGTCTGTTGCTGCTAAGTTGATTAATAAAGCAGAGCAGTTGGGTTTATCTGGAAATATTATACGTTCATATATGATTTATACTGTGGCTCATCAAAGTAATTGTGTGTCTTATGCAGTGGAAAAATCTGGTGGTAAAATCGGTAAAAGTTTGTATCAAGCTTTTTGTCATGATATTGAATTAATAGAAAAATTATTGCTTTTAAAACCTAGTTTACTTTTGGATTGCGATTTATTAGATGATTATGAACCGACAAATATTAATCAATCTACAGCGTTTAATTTATTAGTAGAAAATCTAGATAAAGCACAAACTAGCAAAGATAAGGCAGATGTTTTTATTAATTATTATAGAACATTTGGCAGTGGAGATATGGCAGATTATCGAGCTTTCCGTTGGGATAGTGATGAGGATAGTTTAGTTGGTATTAAACATTTTGAAACTATGAAGCTTCAAGATTTAATCGGCTATGAATATCAAAAACAAGAATTATTAGCCAATACGAAAGCCTTTGTAGAAGATAAGCCAGCAAATAATGTTTTACTTGTAGGGGCAAGAGGTACAGGAAAATCTTCAGGTGTAAAAGCAGTGGTGAATTCTTTCTTTGATAAGGGCTTGCGTTTAGTTCAATTAACTAAAGAACAATTAATAGATTTACCTGTTATTATGGAGCGTTTGCGAGATTTTAGCAGTAAGAAATTCATCATTTTCTTAGATGATTTATCTTTTGAAGAATTTGAAGTGGAATATAAATATTTAAAATCAGCAATTGAAGGTGGTGCTTCGGCAAAACCTGAAAATGTACTTATTTATGCTACATCAAATCGCCGTCATTTGATTAAAGAAAGTTATAAAGATAGAGGGGCAAATGATGATGATATGCACCGCAGTGATACATTGAATGAAACAATTTCACTTTCTGATAGATTTGGTTTAATCATCTATTATATGGCACCAAACCAACAAGAATATTTAGATATTGTAGATGGTTTATTAAAACAGCATGGCATAGAATTATCTAAAGAAGAATTGCGCGTAAAAGCTGGGGCATGGGAAAAAGAACATTCTGGACGCTCCGGCAGAATAGCACAACAGTTTGTAACACATTATTTAGGGCAAGTTTATAATAAATAAAAAGCAGGATTTTCCTGCTTTTTTTATTTTCTGGATATTTTTATGTTGGCAAATTGTTTGGGAATATAGAATTTATTGTGACAAATAACCTTATCATCTTTGTATAAAGTTTCCATAATTAAGACACATTGATTGCTATCAAACATTTTATATTTTTGTGTAATGGTCGTTCCAGCATTAGATATTTTGATTTCTAAATCAGATTTAGTACAGATTTTATAAATATCATGTTCTAATGCATTAAATAGAGAATCTTTATTATTTAAATCTATATTGAGTAAATCAATAGAATTTATAGGCAAAAAGGTAAAAACAAAAGCAAGAGACTTTTTCTTTTTAAAATAACAACGTTCACAAGATACAACAGCAGAAGAACGTTGATGAAATATATCTTTAGTATATTCACTATCTAAAACTAATTTAAAAGAAATATCATGATCATCAAAAGTTTCACTATGTGTTTGATAAAGTGGATTGGAAACTTTTTCAAGTGTAGTAGCGGTATTATTGATGTCATTAGGGTTAACTATGAAATTACCAATACCGTGGAGGTTTTTTATTAAGCCATCGTCTTGTAAAAGGGCTAAAGCTTGGCGAAGTGTAGTACGACTAACTTTTAATTGAGCAGATAAATCCGTTTCACTAGGTAATTGATTTTTAAATTCACCAGATTTTATCTTATCAAATAAACTCTCATATGTTTTTACATATAAAGGAATTTTGGCGGTTTTTTTCAAAATAATTCAGCTCTTTCTTCTAAAGTGTGTTCTAATACTTAATTATATTTTAACAGAAAAAAGAACAATTTCAACAACTTGTATATTGATTTTTTTAGTGATTATTTTATGGTTCTATAAAATAATAGATATGTAATTGTTGATTTTATAATGGTTTTTAAATTTTATATTGACAAATCACTCTAAGAAATGATATAAATACTTGTATAGAAAATAATTAAAAAAATATACGAGTTAATATATTGTATAATTTTTTAGAAAATTTATCGTTTTAAAAACATTGGAGGAAATAATCATGAATACACCACATATTAAATTAGAAAATAACGCAAGAATTGCAGAGTCTATCTTATTACCAGGAGATCCATTAAGAGCAAAATTTATCGCTGAAAATTTCTTAGAAAATGCACAAAGATTTAATTCTGTAAGAAATATGTTTGGATATACAGGAGAATATAAAGGAAAACTAGTTTCTGTTATGGGAACTGGTATGGGAATGCCAAGTATGGCGCTATATTCTTATGAATTAATCAAATTTTTTGATGTGAAAAGATTGATTAGAATTGGTACTTGTGGGGCTATGCAAAAGAATATGAATTTATATGATGTTGTATTAGCCATGGGGGCAGCAACTGATTCTAATTATGCAAGTCAATATAATTTACCAGGTACATTACCAGCAATAGCTTCATTTAATTTATTAAAAGATGCAGAAGCTACTTGTGAAAAACACGCTCAAACATCACATGTAGGAAATGTATTATCTTCTGATTTCTTTTACAATGCAGATGCTGATGCATTAAAAAAATGGATGGATTTAAATGTATTATCAGTAGATATGGAAACAGCAGCACTTTATTGGAATGCTATATATTTAGGTGTAGAAGCATTAAGTATTATGACAGTTAGCGACCATATTATTACAGGCGAGAAAACAACTCCAGAAGAAAGACAGACTTCTTTTACAAAAATGATGGATATTGCGCTTGAAGTTGCTACTAGATAATTTGAGGTGAAGATAATGTCTTTTAAAAGAGTGCATGTAATTGTATTAGATTCTGTAGGAATTGGACAAGCTCCAGATGCAAAGTTATTTAATGATGAAGGAGCAGATACATTAGGTAATATAGCTAAATATACGAATTTAAATATCCCATATTTGGAAAGATTAGGTATTGGTGCTATTCGTGATTTACAAGGAATAGATAAAAATAAACATCAAATTGGTTATGTTACAAGATTAGAAGAAGTCTCAGTTGGTAAAGATACTATGACAGGTCACTGGGAACTTATGGGTTTAAAAACAGAAAAACCATTTAAAGTGTATCCAGAAGGTTTTCCAGAAGAATTAATTAAAAAAATAGAAGATTTTTCTGGTAGAAAAGTTGTATGCAATAAGCCATATAGTGGTACAAAAGTTTTAGATGATTATGGTAAACATCAAATGGAAACTGGAGATTTAATAATTTATACATCAGCTGATCCAGTTTTACAGATAGCAGCACATGAAGAAATTATACCATTAGAAGAATTATATAAAATTTGTAAATATGTTCGCAGTATAACAGATAAAGAACCATATTTAGTAGGAAGAATAATTGCGCGTCCATATTTAGGTACAGAAGAAAATTTTGTACGCACTAGTAATCGTCATGATTATGCCTTAAATCCTCATGGAAAAACTGCCTTAGATATGTTAAAAGGAGCAGGAAAAGATGTTATTGCTATTGGAAAGATAAATGATATTTTTAATGGACAGGGCATAACAGAATTCGTATATACAAAAAGTAATATGGACGGTGTAGATAAATTAGTAGATGTATTAAAACAAGATTTTGAAGGTTTGAGTTTTACTAATTTAGTGGATTTTGATGCTTCATATGGACATCGACGTGATGTAGAAGGTTATGCTAAAGCACTAGCAGAATTTGATGCAAGAATTCCTGAGATTATAGAAAATATGCATGATGATGATTTATTGATAATTACAGCTGACCATGGCAATGACCCAACATATAAAGGCACTGACCATACGAGAGAATATGTACCATTATTAGCATATAGCAAACAATTTAAACAAAAGGGTGTATTACCTATAGGAAAATTTGCCGATATATCAGCGACAATTATAGATAATTTTAAAGTTAAATCTATGGAAAATGGTAAAAGTTTTTTAGGTTTATTAGAATAGGAGCATTTTAATGGATAAATTACAAACTCCTGCAGATAAAACACCTATAAAAGTTAATATAATTGTACCTATGATTTTATTTTTAATGATTTTTTCATTAGTTATAGATAATTCTTTTAAGATTATTTCTCCTGAATTAGTGAATTATTTTGGAGTATCAGCAAGTACAGTTAGTTGGCAAGTGACTTTATCTGGATTGGTAATTGGTATTGGAGCTGTAGTATATGCAGCATTATCTGACTCTATAAGTATTAGAAATCTTTTAGTAGCAGGTATAATTTTAATTTGTACAGGCTCATTAATTGGATATGTAGTTCATGAAAATTATTGGTTAGTAGTGGCAGCTCGTGTTATTCAATCTACAGGTTTAGGTGCTACAGAGACTTTATATCTAATTACAGTAGCTAAATATTTAAATCCTAAAGAGCAAAAGAAATATATGGGATTTAGTACGAGTAGTTTCCAGATTGCAACTGTTATTGGTTTATTAACGGGTGGATTTATTTCTACTTATTTACAGTGGCATGAATTATTTTTAATACCATTATTTACACTTGTATTAATACCGTTTTTATGGAAATATTTACCAAAAGATAGCGGCAGTAAAAGTAATGTAGATATCATTGGTATGATATTAGTAGCGATTACAGCTACATCTATATTGATATGTATTTCTTCTTTTGATTGGTATGTATTTGGCGGATTTATTTTATCTGTAGCAGTATTTTTCGCATATATAACTAAAAATAAAAAGGCATTTATCAGTATAGATTTCTTTAAAAATAAATTATATGCTAGCGTTTTAATTGTAGCATTTATAATCTATTCATTGTATGCTTCATATGCTTTAAGTTCATTTTCGTTCTTATTGACTGAAGTATATAAAGTAAATTTAGATACTATATCGTTAATGTTTATTCCAGCATGTATTTCAGCAGCAATAGTTGGCGCATTATCAGGAAAATTTAGCAAATATTTTTCAAGTAAACAATGTGTATATTTAGCTATTGCAATGATAATATTAAGTGTATTTGTAAGTATTTTATTAATTGGACAGCCAATAATTTTATTTACAATTATAATAGTTATTTTTTCCTGTTTTTATGCTTTTATGTATGCACCACTTATTGATATAGGATTAAAATTAGTTCCTGTAGAAAACGCAGGTACAGCATTAGGTTTTTATAATTTATGTATTAATATTGCGATGTCGGTAGGTTTTACTTATTCAGCATATTTTATAGATAAAAAAGATTTAATGTTTAGTGTATCTTCATCAGATTTAGTAAATCACTATGCAGGTGTTTTATTAGGAGTAGGCATAGTTGGTTTAGTGGGATTATTGATATATCATTTTATTGTAGTTAGAATTCTAAGAAAAGTTGATAGATAAATATTAATTTAATAAAAAACAGCCTCTGAAAATTAATTATTTTTAGGAGGCTGTTTTTTAGTTTTATATCATAGATAAGAAATATTGATGAAATCTTAAATCATTAGTTAATTCAGGGTGAAAAGAGCTTACAAGCATATTTTTTTGTCGTGCAGCTATGATTTTATTATCTAAAGTAGCTAAAATTTGTACATCTTTACTTGTTTTAGTGATGTAGGGAGCACGAATAAATACTAAAGGAATAGGCATATTTTTATCTATGGTAGGAATTAATAAATTGGTAGAAAAACTATCTAATTGAGAGCCATAGCCATTGCGTTTAACTGTTATATCCATAGTTGCAAGATGCGTATTTGTTTGATTTTCAATATTTTTAGCAAGCAAAATTAAACCAGCACAAGTGCCAAATACAGGTAAACCTGAAATGATTTTTTGCTGTAAAATTTCTTTTAAGCTAAAATAATCAAGAAGTTTTCCTATAGCTGTAGACTCGCCACCAGGTAAAATAAGCCCATCAATACAATCTAAATCTTTGGCTGTTTTTACTATACGAGTTTTTGTATGTGGTATTTGCAATAAGATTTCTTGATGTTCAGCAATAGCCCCTTGCATACCTAAAATACCAATTATTTTATTCATATCACATTACCAGCCACGTTTTGCCATTTGTTGTTCTTGAGGAATAGTATCTATTTCTATACCGACCATAGCTTCACCGAGATTTTCTGATATTTTAGCTAGTTTTTCAGGATCATTGTAAAAAGTAGTAGCTTCGACAATAGCTTTTGCTCGTTTTTGTGGATCCCCGGATTTGAAGATACCAGAGCCTACAAATACACCATCAACACCTAATTGCATCATTAAGGCAGCATCAGCAGGAGTGGCAATACCACCAGCTGCAAAATTAACAACAGGAAGTTTTCCATGTTCATGTACATAACAAACTAAATCAAAAGGTGCTCCCATTTCTTTAGCGATATGCATTAACTCACTAGATGTGGCAGATTTTACTCTATTAATATCTTTTTGCATAGTTCTAAAATGACGAACAGCTTCAACGACGTTTCCAGTACCTGCTTCACCTTTTGTTCTAATCATACTAGCACCTTCACCAATTCGACGAAGTGCTTCACCTAAATTTCTAGCACCACAAACAAAAGGAATATCAAAATCTTGTTTATAGATATGATTTTCGTCATCAGCTGGTGTTAAAACTTCTGATTCATCAATATAATCAATGCCGATAGCTTGTAATATTTGAGCTTCAGCAAAGTGACCAATGCGAGCTTTTGCCATAACAGGGATAGAAACAGCTTCTTTAATTTCTCGTATCATTTTAGGATCTGACATACGAGCAACTCCACCTTCACGACGTATATCAGCAGGTACGCGTTCAAGTGCCATAACTGCAACAGCACCAGCTTCTTGAGCTATTTTTGCTTGCTCTACGTTGGTTACATCCATGATAACTCCGCCTTTGAGCATTTGTGCAAGATTTTTATTTAAATTGTAACGATTATTCATGATAGACTCCTTTGATTGTAGTATATTAATTAAAATGATAAAATTGTATCAATACAATATTTAAATTTGCAAATTAAATTTTATAAATTATAGATAAAGGAGAAAAAAATAGCAAGAATGAATGATAAATTAATTGAATTTGTATCGATACAATTAGACAAAGATTTAAAAGAGCCTTTATATGTACAATTATATGAGCAAATAAAATTAATGATAAAACAGCACTTATTATCACCAGGGTATAAGTTACCAGCTGTGCGAAATCTAGCTCAAAATTTGCAAGTAAATCCAAGTACAGTGGTTAATGCTTATAAAGAATTAGAAAAAAATGGTTTTATCTTTAGTAAGCGTGGTAGCGGAAGTTATGTGGCTGAACAAGTGATTAATACTATCGATGAATTAGAAGAAAATAATCACATTCCCATTGATTTAACTGATGATTTAAAAATTTTGCAAGGCCAAAAAAATGTGATAAATATGAGTACGATATCCTTAAATCCGGATATGATTTCTATAGAGACTTTTAAGCAAGTGGTAAATAAAATTTTGGAAAGAGACAAAGGATATGCATTTACATATCAAGACAGTCAAGGCTATTTGCCACTTCGCCAATCGATTACTCAAGAATTAGCGAAAAAAAGGATAAATACAACGCCAGAATACATTCAGATTATTTCAGGTGCACAACAAGGCATAGATATAGTGGCACGTGCTATTTTAAAACATGGAGATATTGTATTTGTAGAAAATCCAACTTATCCAGGAGCGATAGCGGCTTTTCGCTCTTGTGGGGCGAAAATTATAGATATTAAATTGATAAAAGAAGGTATTGACTTAGTTGACCTCGAAAATAAATTAAGGAAATTTAGACCTAAATTGATATATGTGATGCCTAATATTCAAAATCCTACAGGCATATCTTATACAAAAGCTAATTGTCGTCGTTTAATGGGATTGGCTCGTTTTTATAATGCTTATATTTTGGAAGATGATTATATAAGCGGTCTTTGTTATCAAGAAAAATCGCCTATACCTTTAAAAGCGTATGATACAGATGATCGAGTGATTTATATTCGCAGTTTATCAAAGATTTTTATGCCAGGATTAAGACTTGCTTATTTAATCATGCCCCAAGTATTGGCACAGACTTTATTAAATGTAAAACATATTTCAGATATAGCGACTTCTGGACTTACACAGAGAGTTTTTGATTATTATTTGCGTGAAGGATTATGGCAAGAACATTTAAATTCTATTCGCAGTGTGTATAAAACACAATTTGAATTTGCTCTTAGAATGGCAAAAAAATATTTGCCTAAAGATATAGATTATTTAAAACCACAAGGGGGATTATCTTTGTGGCTAAATTTGCCGGATAGATTAAGTGCAAGTGAGATAATTGAAAAAGCTAGAAATGAAGGGGTAATAATTTGCGATGGGGCACCATTTTTTGTGCGTAATGCTCCTAATAAACAGATACGTTTGAGTTTTGCCACTTTGTCTTTAGCAGAAATAAATACAGGGATAAAAATAATTCAAAATATAACTAAATATTAAAGGGGGAATACTTATGAAAATAGGTATTGCTGGAAACAGCAAAATTGTACATGAAATGATAGGAGCTACAAAAAATATTCAAGATTTAGAAATTGTAGCTATATGTAGTCGACCACAGAGCAGACAAAAAGCAGAAGAAATAGCAGATAAATTTAATATCGCTAAAATATATACAGATTATAATCAAATGCTAGAAGATGGCGAAATAGATTTTATTTATGTAGCTGTAGCCAACAATGTGCATTATGAATATACAAAAAAAGCACTAGAAGCAGAGAAAAATGTCATTTGTGAAAAACCTTTTACCATTACAGCAAAACAGACACAAGAATTAATAGATTTAGCGAAAGCTAAAAATCTATTTTTATTTGAAGCTATCACTATTTTATATGCACCAAATTATCAATATATAAAAGAAAATTTAAATCAAATCGGTCAATTGCGATATGTTCATGCTAATTATGCACAATATTCTAGCCGTTATGATAGATATTTGAATAAAGATGTAGCCCCAGCATTTAGCCCTGAACATGCAGGGGGTGCTTTATATGATTTAAATATTTATAATTTACATTTTGTTATGGGCGTATTAGGCACACCAAAAGAAGTTATTTATCGACCAAACCTCGGTTTTAATGGCATAGATATTTCAGGTACAGCATTATTAGATTATGATGATTATACAGTAGTATGTAGTGCAGCTAAAGACTCCGAAAGTATCAGCGGAATTGTATTTCAAGGTGAAAAAGGCTATATGGAATTAGTAGGTGCGCCAAATGCTTGTGCGTTAGTCAAAGTTCATAAAAAAGGTGAAGAAGAAATCTTGATAAATAAAGAAAAATATAATCATCGCATGGTCAATGAATTTGTAGCCTTCATAGAAATCTTTAAACAACAAGATTTAATTACTTGTTATAAAACATTAGAACATAGCTTAAATGTTATGAAAGTATTAGAACAAGCTAGAATAAGTGGCAAAGTAGAATTTAATATTTGATGAAGATATGAAAAAGCCTATATCAGCTAATTTTATATGCTGATATAGGCTTTTTATATGAAACAATCAATTATTGTAGCATAGTTTAGAAAAGGTGTATATTTAGTTGAAATATTAAGGCAGATAGAGTTTTCATGAATTTTTTTAGATTTTTGAAAAAATTTTATGAGTTTATGCCGGATTTTGTTTTTTATAGAGGATATATATTAAAAAGGGATAAATAATATTGGTTTTAGAAGAAAGGTTGATTGTTTATGAGTAAAATATCTTTAAAAAATAATATCTGTGTAGTTGCTAAAGTTTCAACTAAATTTAAAAATTATTTGGATTACTATGTACTCATTCCTAAAAGAGGTTATAGATATGCTTTTAGCAAAAAGTATAAGAAAAGTTGTTATAATTTATGTAAATCGCCGATATTACTTAATAAAATATTGTATAATCGAAGTAATGACACATCTTTAATGATTTTGAAGAAATATTTTAATCATAATATATCGTATCTTGTTGATTATCTTGAATTAGATGATTTTGTTTTAAATAATGAGAAAAAGAACAAATATCATCGAGCTGCTTGATTTTTATAAAATAGGTAATTTATATGGCACTTGTTTTGCAAGTGCCATATAAGAAGGAAGTATAAGATAAAGATAGAAATATTATAAATAACAAAAAAATAAGGCGGTGTAATTATGGTTAAAAACATAGTTTTATTTATAATGAGTTTATATCGTGATGATAGTGTTGAGAAAGAATACACAGATGATAGTAATTTATTTAAAGCTAATTGCAAGCATACTAATGAAACAGCATTGAAGTATATAGCATGGAAATTAAATCAAGAACAGCAACAGATAGATGAGATATATGCTTTTATTTCTGAACAAGTGCGAGAAACATCTTTAGATAAATTTAAAGAACTCATACAAGATGAATATTATAAAGATAAGATAATTGATGTACCGCTTTATAACAATGGAGAAATGAAAGGCTCTTTTAAAAGCATATCTGAAATGTTTGATAAATTGCAGGCTTATAAAGAAAAAAATCCTGATGATACAGTAGTTATCCATGTAGATATGACTGGTGGTTTAAGACATGCTTCAATGTTGATGTTGGCATTGATTAGAATGTTGAAATATATAGGTATGGAACTTGGTTTGGTTTTGTATGTGAATTTTAATACTGCAAAGATAGAAAATGCTAGTGATATCATGGATATGTTTACACTACTAGGTGGAGCAGAAGAATTTAATTCATTTGGCAGTGTAAATCAAATTCAAAATTATTTTGATAAGTTAAATAGTAAAAAACTAAGAACAAGTTCATCAGCACTTGAATTATTATTAGAAGAGATGAGAGATTTTTCAGAGGCAATAAAAGTTTGCACAAACTATAAAGATATGACAAATGTATTATCTTTATTAGGAGAAGCTTTAAGTATTTACAAAAGAATAATAAAGCTAAAGGCTAATAGATTGAGTGAACAAGAATTGTTTTTTGCTAAATTAATATTAGTAATAGAGAAAACATACGCAGATATATTGCCTAAAGATAATAAGCCTAGTAGTGTACCTGCTATTATAAAATGGTGTGCTAAAAGAGATTTTTTACAAGCAGCAATAACTTTTTATACAGAATGGATACCAGTATATTTAATTGAAAATAAATTAGTAATAATAAAAGATGCTTCTATTGAAGAAGAATGTAGAAAAAATAAAGCTTGGTCAAACTGGCAAGTTAATTTTTTTAAAAACTATAGAAAAGAAGAAATACAAACAAATACGGAGAATATAGAAATAAATGAGTTAACTTATAATACAATTAGAATATTGATTGATAGAGGATTATCAGCTACAAAAATTTTAGGAAAAATAAAAGGAAAGAATAAAATTTTTGATAAATTTTTAGAAGAAATAGTAAAATTTATTAAACAATTTGATAAAGCCTCAGAAAAACTTCGTTTTAATAAAAAGGTTGATAGCCTAGCAAAAGATAATGTAATAAAGTATATTTTAAAAGAGAGTATGCCTAAGAACCATTTAGGTGATTTTAAATCATATTTGGCAAAAAGAGTCAGTCGTGAAGATGGTAATTTAGAAGCAGTTATTTTAAATGCTGTTAAAAATGTTGATAAAGATAAAATAATAGCATATTTTGGGTTAAAAGAGGATAAGAAATTAACTACTGGAGAAAAATCAAAAGAGCGAAAAGAAGTATTCAAGGAGATGTTAGAAAAAAATATTATAGAGACAAGATTGCCTAAAGAACGATTATTACAATTTGTAGAAGAGTATTCTAATTATGTTAATGATTGGCGTAATCAAGTTAGTCATGCTAATAGTTTGGCAGCTAGTAGAGAAAGTAATTTTGATATAGCACAGGCAATAATCAATAGTGTTAATTTAATAGATGAAAAATTTTAATAAAAAAAACGGCATGATATCATTTTTCATGCCGTTTTTTGGTAAAAATAGGTGATAGATATAATATAACAATGATGAGGTGATATTTATGAAAAAATATGTAATGATAATAGTATGCCTTTTGTGTAGTTTATGGTGGGCAGTAGCATCAGCACAATCAGTAAATGTATCTGGTCATGGTATGAATTATGATGAAGCAGAAAGAGATGCACTTAGAAATGCAATAGAGCAAGCGGTCGGTACTATGGTAGATTCGACTACATTGGTCAAAAATGGTATGTTACTTAATGATGAAATTTATAAATTTTCTAAAGGTTATATCACCAATTATCAAGTGATAAATAAAAGATGGCTTGAAGATGGTTTGTATGAAGTTAATATTTTAGCTGATGTGGATACAAATCCTAATTCGAAATTGATGAATGAGCTTACAAGACTGGGTATAATTAATCGTCAACTTCGTGACCCAAAGATTGCGGTTATAATTCCTGAATATCATATCAGAGCAAAAATTCCCGATCCTGCTGGTGAAACGGCTGTAATCAATAAATTGATAGAAGCTGGATTTAGTAGAATAGTGTATGCAGAAGGTATGAGAGATACTATTGGCAAGTTAGATTATTTGACAAATCAAGATATGCAAAATATCGCTAATAATTTAAGTGTAGATATATTAGTAGTAGGTGAAGCTTTTAGTGAAGGTGTTGGTGATGTAAGTAAGTTTATTGGTAATGGCAGAGGAAGAAATACAGGGATTTTATCATGCAATGCTCGTTTAGAAGCTAAAATTTTTATAGCAAAAACGGGACAAATAATTTCTGCTAATGGCACTTATGGCAAAGCTGCTGATGTAACAGAATTTATAGCAGGGAAAAAAGCATTGAATAATGCTGGTGAAAAAATGGGAGATTATATTGTAGAAAAGCTTTTAAATTATGGTAGTGGAAATACACAAAATATAGAACTAAAAATTATAACCACTGATTATAATAAAGTGAATATGGTAAATAACGCTTTACAGAATATTCGAGGAGTAAATTCAGCAAGGGTAAATAGTTATAATGAAGGTACAGCAACCATTGATATAAAATATTCAGGAACACCACAGAATATTTATAATCAGTTAATTCAAAATGTAAATTGCAATCTTAAACTACAACAAATTACGTATAATACTTTAACGATAGTAGTATATTAAGTTTTATTTACCAGCCGAAAAAGTAAAAAGCCTATGAAATCGAGCATTAAAAAGGATAGGCAGAAAACTGAAATCGGCTGGTAAATTTTCTATGAAAGATTGAAAAATAAGGATATATAAGATATAATAAAAGAAAAGAATATTGATTTTACTGCGGTTAAGCATTAACATTGTACGGTCTCCCCCTCTTTTGTATACACAAAATTTCCATAAAATGTTTCTGTTAAGCATTAACATTGTACGGTCTCCCGTCCAATTCCTTACGAATATCATTTGTAAAAGCAGAGTTAAGCATTAACATTGTACGGTCTCCAGTGACCATATAAATACTCAAGTTGATGATACTGATGTGTTAAGCATTAACACTGTACAATGTAATTCAGATTGTAGAATAATGCTAAATTAATTTATGGTGAATTTTTGATTAATATTAACAAGTGATGCTTAGCAGTAAAATGAAAGAAAGACATAACTTAGATTAAAGTTATGTCTTTTTTTATAAAAAATTTAAAAAACCATGCCGAATTTTGGAAAAAATAGGAGATATATATAATAAAATAATGATTTAAAAGAGAGGAAGATATTTATGAAAAAATTATTGATGGCTTGGGTTTTAGCGATTGTAATTTGTTTACAAAGTGGCGTTAGTATGGCTGCTACTGAAGATATGGCAAAAATAGATAGTATAGAAGTAAAAGAATTAGGATTAAATCTTATAAAAGTTGAAATGCCTTTAGAAAAAGGTTTTGAAAGTATTTATGGACAAGATTATGCACCACTTACAATTCTTGTTTACAATGATAAAGGCAAGATGATAGCAATAGATGAACCTTTTGCACATAAATTGACAGCTGAAAAATACGATTATGTAAAAGAACAGATGATAAAAAAACTTGGTGAGCCAGATAAAATTGAGAAATTAGCAGATAATACAATAACTATTTGGTATACAGATGATAAAAAAAATATAGATATTGTTTTAAATTCAAAATCAATAACGCAGTTTTTTCGACAAGATGATGCAGATATATTAAAAAAATATAAATCATCTATGCAAATTAAAGATTTTATAAATTGTATTGTTAGTCAATACTAAAAAAATATATAATTTTGTTTTGATGGAAATGTCTATAAATAATACATTAAAAGAGAGGAAGGATTTTCATGAAAAGAATTTTTTTATTGATTGTTTCCTTATGTATGTTCAGCTCTGCGTGTATGGCAAGTCCAGTTTATTATTATAATTATTCCAATACATCTAATTATGTTTATGAACCTAATACGGATAAAAATTATGCTCAATCGGTTGTAGACCTTGTCAATCGAGAACGATTAAAAGCAGGGGTAAGACCATTGATATTAAATCCATATTTATGTAGCAGGTCGGATATAAGGGCTAATGAATTGGCGACAATTTTTGCTCATACTCGTCCTGATGGCAGTCAGTTTTATACGGTATTAGATAGAAGAAAATTCCATTATATGACAGCTGGTGAAAATGCAGCAGCTGGTGCTAGTTCGCCTCAAGAAGTAGTAGATATCTGGATGAATTCTTCAGGACATAGACAAAATATCTTAAATCCTAAATTTCGCTATATAGGTGTAGGTTATGCTTATGTGCCTAATAGTCAGTATAATAATTATTGGATACAGATATTTTCAGATTAATTTGCCTCCATTCTAATTAACATAAATGTTGCTCCTAGGCATAGGTTATAGTTTTATATAGCCTATGCCAAAAATTAAATATTTATTTCGTGATTGTATGTTTTGAAAGGAATTTTGTTATGAAAAAAGAAATGACACCTGTAATTACATCAATGATAAAGCGTATAAAATCTGCGGGTTATGAATTTAATATATATAATCAAATCGAATCATTTTGTATAGAAAGTATGATAAACAGTATGAAACTGGGTATTGCTAAAGAAAAATCATTAAAAAAGAGTTTTAGTGGTCAAGAGCTTATGCCTTTTGCTTTTAGGTTTTACAATTGTGATAGTGAGATGATAGTAATTCAGTTGCCATTTAAACATAAATTGATAGATGAACAATTTGAAAGTATAGAAAAAAATATTGGTAAACCCGATAAAATAAAAAAAAATAAGGAAGATACTATGGCGATTTGGTATTTTGTTGTTGATGAAAAAGAAAGGGCGTATATGCTAAATTCAAGTGCTTTTATTATTGTTGAAGTAGATAGTGTTATAAAAATTTTAGATTCATTTAATTTGCCAATGGAAATAGAGGATTTTGTAAATGTAGTTATTTCTTTAGATAAAGAAACACCAGAAGATTACGAAGATGAAAGGATTGCTCAAAACTTTGAATATATACTTTGCTAAAAGTCTCCGAAAGATTTTGGCTCTTTATATGATTAAGAGGCTGTACCGTATACATTAGCAATTAATGTGGAGGGCAGTGGAATGATAGCAATGGATATATCTTTTGTAAAAGAATTGACATCAGAACAGTAGGAGAGCGTAAAAAAAGAAATATCTCCCAAAAGGTGAACCTAATGAAATAAAGAATTTTAAAGAGGAAACAGTGATTGTTTGGTATTTTGAAGATGAAAAAAGATTATATGTTTTAAATTCAAAATTTGTTACAATATTTATAAAAAATGATGTTTTAGCTGTTTTAGATGTATATAATATATCCATATCAATTATTGATTTTATAAATATTATTACTAATCTTCCTAAAAGTATAATTTAATATTTGTATAAGTTACTATATATCTTTATACTAAACATGAATTATATAAATATGTAGTTCATGCTTAGTATTTTTATAAGATTTTTAAATTTTATGTTGTGTTTTGATTTTTTAGGAATATGTAATGAGAATTTATGATTATAGTTTTATTTTGAAAGGATTTTTATTATGACCAAAGAAACAACAACTAAAATTGCATCTCTTTTTGATTTTATTGAATATTGTGATTATAAAAATTATCCATGTAATGATTTTAAATTATATTATATGAAGAATTTTTTTAAAGATGAATTTGAAATATATCTTATGAAGAAAAAGATATCATCCCAAACAGTTTTTGGTTATCCTATTTTGCCTTATGTTTTTAGCGTTGAATGTTGTTCTTGCGGTGGTGCAATGGCAGAAAAGTATATTTTTACTGAAGAATTGACACCTGAACAATTTGAAAATTTAAAAGAGGAATTATCTCAAAAATATGGTAAATATGATGAGATAAAAAATTTTACAAACGGTGTTACAATAGTTTGGCGTGTAGAGTCTGATTTATATGCGTTAAACTCTAAAGAATTTACTAAAATTTTATATAAATATAATATGCAATGTATCTTTGAGGCTTTAAGATATTTTAGAAAATACGATTTAGTAATAGATATTATTGATTTAATAAAGCTTATGATAAATTTAGATAAAGAAAAATATGAAACAACATATGACTATGGATATATATATGATTGTGCTCCATATGGTGAAGACGAGCTTACTGAAGAAGAAAAACGCCAATTTATAGAAGATTTAGAGGCATACTATAGAGGCGAATATGAAGCAGAACTAGAGTTTATAGATATACCTAGGGCTAAAATGAAGAATTTATTTGAACATAAGGATATATATATTAGGGAAATAGAAACATCAGAAAAATTTAGTTCGCTATATGGTCAAAAGATATCAGAGTATACAAATACGATTAAGAGTTTTATCAATGGATTGATAGCAATAAACATGCCTTTTATAAAAGAACTAACATCAGAACAGTATGAAAATGTAAAAAAAGAAATGTCAAAAGAATATGGCGAGCCTGATGAAATAATAGATTTTAAAGAAGGTACAGTAATAATATGGTATTCTCAAGATATGAAAGATATATCATATGCTTTAAATCCAAAATCGATTATTATATTTATAGAAGATTATGTTTTATATGCTTTAGATGGATATCGTATTTCGATATCAAATGCTGAATTTGTAAATTTGGTTGCTAATAAATCTCAAAATATAAGTTGATATTTTTAAAAATTATAATTAAGCATGAATTGTATAATATATGGTTCATGCTTAATATTTTATATTTCATATATTTTTAAAGGAATTTTATTATAAAAAAAGAATTTATTATTATAGGTATGTATATTATTGAATATTTAAAAATTTTTATTGAATATAATTAGGAGTATTTATCATGGCAAAAAGACCTGTTTATATTGTTTCAGATACTAAACCGTATTGTAAATGTAAAATGATAGATTTTGAATATTCTAAGGGTACTTCCATAAAACAAAAACAAAAGAATATAAAAAGTTTACATGAAGTTTTTATGGTATCAAATCCCAATAGTAAAATATTGGAAATCTCTAGTAAATCGGAAAATCCATTAGGTGTTGCATTAAGTGCTTTTAATTTAATGGTAAAAAATAAAAATGGAGAAGATTTATTTTCGGTAGAAGCAGCTTTTCAAGCAAGTAAAGTTTTTGAAAAAGGTGGACCATATACTGATTTATTATATGTTTCATCAAAAGAAGCTAAAAAAGATAAAAGATTAAAAACTAGTGGCTCTATAATAGGTTTTAATTTTCAAGGAGAAGAATTTATTTCACGACCAAAAACTTTTTTTTATAGTTGGCTATATATAAATGCTTTAATTTCTAATAAAGAATTAGCAGAAGCAATCATGGATTTTGATGCATTTACAGATATAGAATTTAATCCGCAAAAATCATTAAATTGTCAGGCTGAAGCAGTAGCTTTATTTGTAGCGTTAAAGAAAAATGATTTGTTAGAAAAAGCATTAAAGGATAAAAATAGTTTTAGGCAAATTGTATATTTTGTTGATTGATATTATCTATGGGAGGTTTTCTTATGCAGATAAAATTAAAAAATGTAGATAAGATAAAAAAAGCAGACATGCAATTAGAAGGTATAACAATTATTTTAACTTCAAAAAATGTACCTTCTGATATTATTGGTAATGTGATTTTTTGTAGCGATATCTTATTGAGTCATTATGTAGATAAGTTATATGAACATAGAGCCTTTGAGATTGTTGAGATGTGTGCTCAAAATGCTAGTATAGAGTCTTTATCGAATATAAATAAGTTATATTTATTTAATAAAATAGATAGAGAACTTAAAAAAAAGGCTCGTTTATATAATACATTGGAAGAAGAAATCAGAGAGGTTTTAGATATATTTGAAACTATTTTAAAACAAAAATCTTCGATAGCAAAACAAATAGATATTGAAACTTATTTAGGCAAGATAAACCAGTTATTACATAATAAATTACAGCAAAGTTTCATAGAAATAGTTAAAACAAAAATAAAAACAGAATTTTTGCCAAAGGTTTCTTTTGAGGCTAGTGATATAAAGATAGAAATTATTGAGGATAATGAGGTAAAAAAGTTTATACAAAAAAATTATCAATGTACAGAGTTAAAAGTTTTAAACAAAAGCAATGCAGTAATGAACATGGAGTCGTTGGGAATTTGTGATATTTTAGCAGATGGTTATAGAAAAGATTTTAATTATAGTGAGAAAAAATTGTATAAAAGAGTATTAGAAGTTTGTTTTGTATCGAATGGAAATAGTGTTTCCTTGATAAATGATGTATCAGATAGAGACAATTTAGAAGTTTATGGTATTGATAAAAATGTGATTAATAATTTTTATGATATTTTAGATAAAGTAGTAGATAGTATTAAAAAAACTTCTGATAATAAGTATTATCTTGTTTATAAATACTTAAATAAAAAAATTAATTTAACAGATGCTCCTAGAGATTTACGATGCTTTGTGGATTTTAAAATCTTATTAGAACGATATTTCTTTTGTGGTCATAAATGGGCAAAACCTAAAATAATTGTTTTTAAAGAGCCTGAAAGTTATTTAAATGATACTTGGCAGGATTTATATGCTGAATTTGTTGTTTTATTGCAAAAATATATAATTCCTAATTTGATTATAAGAACAGAAAATAAAGATTTAATGGCTAAAATAGAATATTATATAAAAATTCATGATAGTATAGCAAAGGTTAATCTATATGAAGCTGTAGCAAAAAATGATGGCTTTAATTTAAATGAGTTAATTGATTAATAAATAAAAATTACCAGCTAAAATGGATAAAAGCTTATAGATAAAGAACTTTTAAAAATTAATATTAGCTGGTAATTTTTTTATAAACCTTGAAAAATAAGGCTTTATAGGTTATAATGAAGAAAAAGAATATTGATTTTACTGCGGTTAAGCATTAACATTGTACGGTCTCAATTCTATATCGGTAAACTACTATATTTGCTATTAAAGCGTTAAGCATTAACATTGTACGGTCTCAATACCATATATAAAGTATTTTGATGTAGCATATAAAGGGTTAAGCATTAACATTGTACGGTCTCTGATGAGTCCATTTATTGATATGATGTAATAGGCTGGATATGTTGTTTGCTTTTTAGTGATGTTATTTTATTGATTAATATTAACAAGTGATGCTTAATTGCAAAGAGAATAAGAAAAGACATAACTTTAATATATTTTAAGGTTATGTCTTTTTTTATAAAAATTTTTCTTTTTTATGCCGAATTTTGTTTTTAGTGGTGGATATTATATATATAAAGAAAAAATGAGGTGAAAATCATGAAAGCATTATTTGAATTTGTATGGTTTCTTATTAAGGTTTGCTTAATGATATTTGCTGGTGTTGTTTTTGGTGGTATAGCTCATTTTATAATTGAAAGTGAGTTGATTTTTGTTATCCTTGGTTTGATACTGCTTTATTTCTTTGGCCCATATATTTTGGAGATTGTGTTAATGTATTCATTTGCTAAGGAGATAAAAAAGGAGCTTGATAAGTAAAATGGTAAAAAATACGAAAGGAGGTGAGTTAATGTAAATTTGTAAACCATATGAAGGATTTTTTGTACTATAGGAAGAAATTAATTGATAAGTATAAGTTTTGCAGTTTAGAAAAATAAAGGAGAAATTAAAATGAGAAAAGTATTTTTATCTACAATGTTATTAGCCCCATTAAGACCAGAAGATCCAACGTATTACACAAGTGATGATTTTGAATTAAGTGAAAACAGATATGATTTTCCATTGACATATGTTATTGATGATAAAGTTAAACCTAATGATGAAGTAATTGTGATTACAGCGGTGGAACAAGATGTTAATGGCAAACAAAATAATGCTACTATGAATTATAAAAAGTATAGAGAAGAAGTAGAAAAAATTTTTCAAGAACGTAATGTAAATTTTAAATTTGAAGAAATTCCATTAACTACAGAGTTTGATTCATTAACTTTTAATAGATTTTTTAAACAAGTAGCAATTTTGATTAATGATAATGACCAGTTGTTTGTAGATGTTACATTTGGTATGAAACCATATTCTATTAGTTTATTTGTAGCTGTAGCTTATGCTGAAAAAGCTGCTAGAAATGTAGATGTGGATACTATAATTTATGCACAGAAATATAGTGGTTTTAGTAGAGCTAAGACAGCTGAGGAAAAAGCTAAAGATCCAAGTAAATCTAGAATTTATGATATAACAGGATTATTTTATTTGAATGCTATTGCGGGCAATGCTAAATCTGGACAAAAACATAAACTAGATAAAGCCTTAGATTTATTGATAAATGATTGATGAGGATGTTACTTTGATTTTTTAGGGAGGAACTGTATATGGGAAATACAAATGACTCTAAGAAAATTATTAAAGCTGAATATACAGAAAGTAAAAAGATTGTTGAAGAAAATTTAGAATTAGAAGAAGAAAAAGATATAAAAATAGATAAAGAAAAATTAAAGAAATTAAAAAATAGTTTAGAGGGAAATGTAAAGATATATTTACAATATTCAATTGAAGGATTTTCTACAACAAAAGAAAGAAAAGATATTGAGTTAAAAATAAGGAATCAATTATTAAGACTAGATAATGTTTATGATATTTTTGTTAAATCTAGAAAAAAAGCTTTAAAATTATTATCTATGCAAAATGATGATGTATATTTAAGTAGCATTGATAGATATGTGTTTGATGACTGTATAAAAGAAAGTTTAAAGCAATTTATAACAGAGTATAAACAAGAAAATAAGATAACGTCATTTTTAGCAATATTTGAAAAATATTATTATTTAAAATTAGAATTATTAGTAAAAACTAAAATTAAAGAAATAAGAGAGAAAAAAATTCAATTAGAAGAAAAAGTAAGAATATATGTACAAGGTATAGCTGATAGAATTTTAAATAATACAAAAAAAGTTGAATTACAATTAGATATTTTTAATATTTTAATAAGTCTAGATAAAGATTATGATATTTTTGCTAAGCAGCGTTTAGGTGCATTGAAAAGATTAAATTATTATAATAAAAGATTAACCTTCTATGAGGCTGGAGCAGATAAATATGTTAAATTGGTAAAAGAAATTTTAAATGATAATATTGAAAAGTATAAAGAAACAGGGAGAATAGGTTCTTTTATAGCTGAATTTAGTAAACAATATTTTAATTATATGCTAAAAGTGGTTGTTGCTTCTTTAAAAGAAGAAAATAGTCAGTATTATTTACAAATAAAAATTGCCAAAGAAGAAGTAAAAACTTTATATAAAGAATTATTTGAAAATGATAAAGAATTTTTTAAAGAAGTGATAAAAAATCTTAATGAAAAAAAAGTGTTTAATTATCATACAATAAAATATTCTTTATTAAAAAATATTTTATCGTATATAGATTTATTAGATGAAGATAAGATAATAAATAGTGATATATATAATTATATACGTAAAGAAGAATTTTCAAAAGGAACATCTAGAGATGAAGTTGATTATATTATTAAAGCGAAAAGTAAACAAGATTTAGAAGCTTTAAAGGAAAATGTACGTAGTATAATAAACAATTTTTATAAAATAGATTATAGTAGTAATGATAAAGATGTCAATAGAAGTATAAAGAATAAAAATGCTTTGGAAAAACAATTAAAAAATATGAAAGGTATTGATATAAATAAAATAAAGAATATAGAAATAAAATTGCCAAGAATAGAGGGCTGTTTAGTTAGAATAAAAAATATATTAAAAGAAAAAATTATTATAAATATTTTACAAATAAATGAAGAAGAAAAAGAATATTCTATATTAGAACGTAGAGCGTTAAGACAGCCATCTTTTGAAATTGTTAAAGAAAAGTTTTTTACTTATATAGATATTTATGAAAAGATAAAAGATAAATTATCAAAATCATCGCAAACTTTTTTTGAGTATATATTTAAATATATTGTATTAGATTTTAAAAGAAGAGGTCATGAGGATGTAGAATTATATGATTATGTAAAAGATGATATTGAGTTTATAGCATTTTATAATAAAAATATTCCTGATATGGAAAATCCTAATTATATAGATAAAGCTACAGATAAAAAATATGTTTTAGAACCAAATGAAAAAATAGTGCATAAAGCAATAGCCTTTATAACAGATTATTTAAATATAAAATATGATACTGGTAGAAAACGTAGAAAAGAAATTTTAAAAGATGTATATGCAACAGTTAAAGAAGAAAATACGGGATTGAGATATTTTAGACGTTTTTTGGAAGAAGATCTTTAGTAATAATTATATATGGAGTGCCTTTGGGCACTCCGGCTTTTTTTACATATTTATATAATGAAATAATTATTAATTTGATAGGAGTAATGTGTATGTTAAATTCAGTAGGGGCAATTTTATTGGATACACGTTCTATACAGAAATATGTTTTTTCTTGTAATAGGTTAAAGACTAATATTGGTGCTTCTTATCTTGTAGATAGTATTTTTAGTGATTTAATGGTAAATAAAATATTACCTAGCTTTAATTTAAAAATGCCTAAATTTTCATGGAATGAAGTGAAAAATATACAAATGTTAGAAGATGATAGTATTGAATGTGAAGTTGCTTATATTGGTGGCGGAAACATGATTATTTTGGTAAGAAAACAAGATACAGATACTATTGAACTTTGCAAACAAATAGTGGGTAGTTGGACTAAAGAGATATTAATAAAGGCACCAGGATTAAAAACAGGTGCAGCGATTGGTGAATTAAATATAGACAATGAACATTTTCAAAAATCTTTAGGTCTTTTATATAAGCAGTTAAAAGATAATCAAAATATTATTTTGCCTCAGGTTGATGTGCCTTATGTTGGTTTTACTTTAGAATGTGATTATAGTGGGAAAACAGCAGAATATTTAAAAGGTAGGGTAAAAAATAATATTATCTATGAATTTGATAATAGAATGGTATCAGCAGAAATAGTAGCAAAATCAAGTGCATATAATGTAGTAGCAGAGAATTTAAAAGAAGAATATAAAGATATATTGAAAAATAAATATGATTTTGTTAGCAAGTTTGATAATTTAGGTTATAAAGATGGCGAAAGTTATGTGAGTATTATTCATATAGATGGCAATAATATGGGAATAAAATTTGCTTCATGTACAAATATGCAAGAACGTAAAACTTTATCATTAAGAACAGCTGAAATTGTAAAAAAAGGTTTTCGTGAATTATTAAAATCTGTAATAGAGGATATTGAAGAAAATCGTTATAGTAAAAGTCTTGATATGAATAAGATAAAAAATAAATACTTACCTATTAGACCGATTATTATAGGTGGAGATGATGTTACTTTTGTTTGTGCAGGAAGATTAGGCATGGAATATGCAAAAAGATTTATTCAGATTGTCAGTAAAGAATATTTATTGGACGAAGTACAATATATTAATGCTCAAAATTATATTAAGAAAATTTTTAATAATACAAGTATGAGAATAAATAGTAATATGAGTTGTTGTGGTGGGGTAGCTATAGTTCCTGCGAAATATCCTTTTTATAGAGCTTATGAATTAGCAGAACAGCTTTGTGGTTCTGCTAAGAAAAAATCACGTCAAAATGATGAAAGTTTTGTAGATTTTGCTATATTACATGGAGATATGTCACCTACATTAGAACAGTTATGTATACAGCAATATGAAGCACCAGAAGGCTATTTACATTATGGTCCATATTGTGTAACACAAGAACAAAAAGACAAAAGTAATATAAGTGATTTATTTTCTTTGATAGAAAAAATAAAAAGTGTACCGAATAATAAAATTAAAGATTTACGAAATGTTTTAAATGAAGATAATCATAGTATTGTTAGGTTTTTAGAAAATTGTCCAGAAGTAGAAAATATATTAAAGAGTGAATTACAAAAAGAAAATGTTGTGGCAAATGATTTTTGGCAATATATGACAAATGAAAAAATGTTAAAGACTAGATATGTTGATGCAATTGAATTGATTGATTTTTCATTGAACAGTAGATTATAAGTAGGTGAATGATATGGGGATATATAAAATAAAAATAATAGCAAAATCATCATTATTGTTAGCTACAAATAAGTCGGATATAACAATTGATACACAAGTAATACATGACCGATATGGAATGCCTTATTTTCCTGCTAAGAGATTTAAAGGACTTTTATATGAAAGTGCTTTAGAGATGGCAGAAATTAGTCAAGAAAAATGGATAACGATTAAAGAGATAGATGAATTATTTGGAATAAGTGATAGTGAATCTAATATTCGTATGGAGAATTTTTATTTACCAAATTATGAGCAGATGTGTAAAGATTGGCAGTATTTGAATAATCAATATAAAGGAATTTTTACTAAACAAAGTGTATTGGAATTATATACAGATATACGATTTCAAACAGCAATTGATAAAGAAACAGGAACGGCAAAATCTACTAGTTTATATAATATGCAAGTTATTGATCAAGGAACAGAGTTTGAAGGAGCAATTGAATTAGTAAAAGATACAGATGAAAATTTATTGATTTTAATTTTAGCTTTGAAAAATTTAAGATTTGTAGGAGCAAAACGTAATCGTGGTTATGGGGAAATCTATTGTAAATGGGAAAATAATGAAGATAGATATAATGAAGTTCTTAATAAATTAAAAAATAGAGTTATATAGTATAAGGAGGTATAAGTGTGAAAAAGATAGATTATATTATAGAAACACTAGCTCCAGTAAGTTTAGCAGAGAAAAACAATGATACCACATTATATGTTACAAAAAAATACATTCCAGGTTCTATAGTTAGAGGTATGTTAGCTGGAAAATTTATACAATATAAGAATTTAAAGAATGCACATGAAGATGAGGATTTTTATAATATATTTTTATCAGGAAAAGTACGTTTTATATCAGCATATCCAGTAGGGAAAAATTTAAAGTTGATAAAAAATAATTTTAATCCAATGAATATACCTTTATCCTTAGTGTGTAGTAAAGATGGTAAGACAGTAAAAGATATCTCATATAATAAACAAATAACACCAGGCTATAAAAAAATGAATGGATTTATGTTGAAAGCCGATAATGAAATTTGTAAAGTGGATGTGGATACTCAGGTTGAATTGCATATGGCACGTAATGAAGATAATTTACGTTTAGTTGGCAGTAATAAAGATGGTAGAATTTTTAATTATGAATATATAGAACCTAATCAGTTTTTTAAAGGATATTTGATAGTAGATGAAGATATTGTTCAAAATGTAAAATCTTTTTTAGATAATATTGATTTAGATAATATTCATATAGGTCGTTCAAGAAATGTACAATATGGTAAATGTCTTTGTAAAATAGGAGAAATTTCAAATTGTAATAGTTTTGAGTATGATGTAGTTAATAAAAATATATATTTGCAGGTATTAACACCATATATTCCCATAAAAGAATGGCAATCTGTAGAAGTGGTAGTAAGAGAACTTTTATTTTATATAGAAGTGCAATTGAAGAATATAGGTATAGATGTAAGTATAAAAAAAGAAAATATAGATATTTTAGCTAATAGTGAAGAAGTTAGTGGTTATGTTAGCGTTTGGCAATCTATGAGAGAAAGAAAAAGAGCGATTTCTGCAGGTTCATTGATTGAGCTTGTTATGGATAAAATAGATAGAAATATTTTAGATAAAATAAGTGAAATTTTATATTCTGGATTAGGTTGTAGATATGAAGATGGTTTTGGACAGTTTAGACTTTGGCAAGCGATGGATAATATAAGAATAATAGATTATCCAGAAGAAATATTAATTAGAGAAAATATAAGTAGTAATGTAAAAGAAAATGCAAGGAAAATTATCCAGAAAAGAATATTATTAGAAGTACGAAAGAAAGCTATAATGGATGCGGAAAGAGTAAATCCTTTAAAGACAAAAAATGTTCTTAATAGAGTAGAAAGAATATTTTTAAGTAATGATAAAGAAAATATTATAATACAAGAAATAAATGGATTTAAACCAATAGCAAAGGATAATTTGCGTAAAATAAAATTAGATGGAATGAGTGTATATAGTTTTTGGTTTGAAAGTTTAAAAATGCCATATGAGAATATTAAATGGGAACAATATTTGGATTTAGATGATAATAAAGTTAAATTATTAAAGAATGATTTAGGAAATAATATTTTTACTATTGATAAAGATATTTTATTTAAAGAATATTGGTTATGGTTTATAAAGCATTTGAAAAAAATAAATTAGTTAGATAAATTCATAGGAGAGATAGAAATGAATAATGAAGCAAAAATAATAAAAAAGATAGTTTTTTCAAATGTCCCTATAAAAGTGAAATCTCCATTGAGAATATCTACAGGAAAAGATGATGGTATTACAGATATGTTGATTTTAAAAGATAAATATGGTCAAGCATTTATACCGGGAACTTCAATAGTTGGTGTATTGCGGAATTATATATCTGATATCTATGGAGAAAAAATAGAAAATATTATTTTTGGCAATGTAAATAAAAATAATGAAAATCAAAGTTTGATTAGAATAAGTGATGTGAAATTAAATAATGTAAAAATTATCCATAGAGATGGTGTAGCTATTGATGATATTACTAATGTGAGTAAAGATAAGGCAAAATATGATTTTGAGATGATTGAGCGAGGTGCAGAAGGTTTATTAAATATAGAAATAACTGTACGAAAAAAATTTAAAGATGTAGATATAGATGAAGTAGCAAAAACTATAGCATATATATTAGATACAGGTATGAATATTGGAGCATTAACAACGAAAGGATATGGAAAAATACAAATAAAAAAGAAACCTACTCCTTTTTATATTTTTGATTTTAGTAAAGATGAAGATGCTTGGGCATGGTTAGAGTATTTAGATGGCAATATTAATAAAGTGCCAGTAAAATATGATGATGCTAAAAGTAACATAATAAGCGATTTTAGAATGAGAATAGGGTTGTCTTTAAAGAATTCTATGATAATAGCAACTACAGATTTTCAAGAAGAATTATCGAAAGAAAGCAATATAAAAATAAGGGCAGTGCAATTAAAAAGTGGAGAAGATTATGTTATTCCAGGTACTAGTATAAAAGGGGTTATTAGAAATAGAGCAATTAATATATTAAGAAATTTATCAAATTATAAAAATGAAGAAAATGTGGTATCTTTTATAGATAATTTGATGGGACATGGGAAAAAAGTAGATTCAGAAGGAAATAATAAACTTTTACGAAGTAGATTACATGTAAATGAAATTTATCTTAAAAAAAATAATTTTATTAGTAAAAAACAACCAAGAACAAAAATAGATAGTTTTACTGGGGGAGTTTTTTATGGGAATTTATTTGGTGATGAACCTATTTGGCAAATAGACAGAGCAAAGACGATGATTTCTATTAATTTGCGCATAAAAAGATGTACAGAACTAGAAGCAGGATTGATGTTATTGATTCTAAAAGATATGTGGTTAGGAAATTTAGCTATTGGTGGAGGTAAATCTATTGGTAGGGGTGTTTTTAGTGGAAATAATTGTTTAATAAATTATAGAGGAAATACTTTTAAAATAGAAAGGGAAAATGAGAATAAAATAATAGTAGCAGGAAAAGATGGTAAAGAAGACGTTAAAGAGATTTTAGAAAAATATGTTAAAGCATTGTGTGGTGAATTTTATGAAGAATAGTTTTTTTGATGAGGAAAATTGTTTAAAATGTAAAAAGATATATTCAATAAAAAAAGAATATATTTATGATGTAAAAGAATCATTAAATGAAATTTTAGAAAAAATAGCTATTAATGATTATAAGGTTTTAGTACAGAATGTAAATGAGATGAAATTTGGATATTATAGTGATCAACATTTTGTATTTAGTGATGATAGTAATATTATTCCTAAATATTTGATACAGATGAGATTATTTAATAAGTTAGAGGAAATCTTAATTTTTCGTAATAGAGATAAATATTATGTGAGAGTTATAAGAGATGAAGATAGAGAATATAGTAAATTAATAGATACTGTTGATAGTATATCGGTAATAATGGGAAAATTTCATAAAATTTTATCAAATGATTTTATAGAATTATTTGATAAAGGAAGAAAAATAAAAAAAATAATTCCTGTAGATAGGCAAAGTGATTATTATACATTAATTACGCGTAGTTATATTGAATATAATAATAGTACTGGTCAAGCTGGATATGGATACTACCGTTATGTAGATATAGAACCTGAGGAATAGTGATTGCAGAAATCATAAGTTGTGGGAGGTGAAAAAACAACTATTTGTTCTGTAAATATATAATGTATTATATTTTAATAGTTGTTTTTATATGAAAAAAAATATACCTAATTTAACTTTGGAAGAAAAAACTAGAGCACCTTATAATTTTGTACAATTGAATGATATAATTGTGCCATCAAGGTTAAATAAATATATAGAGATGGAGCAATTAAAGAATACTAAAATAAATTATGCTAATAAAAATGGAAAAAAAATATTAAATGAAGCTGGATATAAAGCTTTTATAAAAGATGGTAAAAAATATAGTGGTTATTTTGATGTAACTATAGAGAATATAACGCCTTTATATATTGGTGGGGAAAGTGGGTTATTAAGAGAAGGAATACATAAGGCAATTCCAGGAAGTAGTTTAAGAGGTTGTTTAAAGAATATTTTTAGAATAATAACTAATTCAGCTATGAGATGCAGTGAGAATGGAAATTTTAATGATGGTTTGTTTTTTTGGAGAAGTATTGCAAAAGATGATTTATTTTCTAAAGAATATTTAGAAGAGATGTCTATGCAGGATAGAGATAATAATAAAAGTATACCTAAAGCACGGGCAGGATTTCTGATAGAGTTTATGGGAAAAAAATATGTTTGTCCAGCTAACTTTGAGGTAATAAATAATACAACAAATATAAAAAAAGTATCAGAATCTCCATATATAATATGGAAAAATGATTATGTAGATATTTTTTCTGGAAATATAGATAAAAAAGATAAACGCTATTTTTATAGAATTACAAAACCTATATGGGATAAAAGAATAGCTATAACAAATGATTTTATGAAAGCGTATAAACTAGATAGGAATAGAAATAGTAAAAATTTATTTAAATTAAAAGTAAATAGCACTCAAAGTATACCGAAAGGATTAAAATTTTTAGAATATGCCTTGAAGAAAAGATATAAAATCATTAGTCCATGTTTTTATTGTTTAGAAGATGGTGAAGTATGTCATTTAGGTTCTAGTCCATATTATAGGATACCTTACAAAAAAACAGTAGCTATGCATGTACCTACGGAACTAAAATTACCTAAAATAGATTTTACAGATGCCATTTTTGGAAATAAAGAATATTGGGGAAGTAGAGTGTATGTTGAAGATTGTTATTTAAATGATGAAGAAGAAAAGAATGCATTTTATAAAAATTTTTATTTAGATGTAAGTAGTCCAAATCCAACAGCTTATCAATTTTATTTAAATGTAGATGAAAATGATAATGTACAAAATTGGAATGGCAATACAACTATTAGAGGATATAAGTTGTATTGGCATAAAAAAATAAATTGGAAAGGAAAACAGAAAGAAGATATATATAGAAAATATAGTAAAATTATAATAAGACCATTAATAGATAAATGTCATTTTAATGGAAAAGTACGTTTTGAAAATTTAGATAAAGTTGAATTAGGAGCTTTGACATATCTATTTAAACTCGGCGAGGAAAATTGTTGTTATAAATTAGGTATGGGAAAAGCAATGGGATTAGGAAGTATAAAAATTCTAGCTGATTTATATTTGAGAGAAGATGAATATTATACAAAGCTTTTTGATGATAAGGGAAACTTTAAAGCATATAAATTAGAAGTTAATAAGCAAGAATATATAGAATGTTTTAATCAGTATATGTATAAAGTTCTAAATGAACATTCTAAAGAATCATTAGAGTTATATCAAAAAAGAATGAATAATTTAAAAATAATAATGGGAATAGAAAATATTAATGATAATAAATGGTGTCAAAAAGTTTCTTATATGGATATGAATAATGATATTGACAAAGAAATTTTAAAGAAAAAGATACCATTACCTAGTATATCGGAAGTAATAATGAAGTAAAAATATAACTTATCTAAAAAAGCTAGTACAATTTTGTACTAGCTTTTTTAGATAAGTTATATTTTTAAAGAAAGTTGTTAGCAATTTATTTAATTATTTAATGTAATTAGCAATTAATTCTACAGCTTTATCTATGCCACAGCGACCTACATTGATTATCATATCATAATCTGCACAATCACCCCATGTAGAACCTGTATAATAATTATAGTAAGAAGCACGTTTAGCATCTTCTTTTTTTAATGTAGCTAAATCTTTATGATAAACATTAGTGCCTCGTATTTTGCGGAATTCATCATCTGCACAAATAAAGAAGTGATGAGCATTTTTTACATCTTTCAAAATGAAATTAGCACAGCGACCGATAAAAATACCAGAATTTTTTTCAGCGAGTGCTTTGATAGCTTTTGATTGTGGAGTGAATAAATAATTATCGTCTTCTACATTCAAATCAGCAAACATAGTTTCATATGGAGAAACACTGCCATAGAGATTGTCATATGTTAAATCTAATTCATCAAGAGAAACACCTTTTTCAAGATGAGCAGAAATAAATGCTACAAGTTTGCGGTCATATAAAGGTATTTGTAATTGTTTAGCTAATTTTTCAGCGATTTCACGACCACCAGCACCATATTGACGACCAATAGTAATAATACAATTACTCATGAAATAATCCCCCTATTTATAAGAGAGCACCTACAAAAGTAGATGCTCTTTATTATTATTTATTATATTTATCTTTAATTAAGCAAAAGGATTTTCTGTTGGGTACATCATAGTTTTTGGCTGATTGAAAGCTACATCTTCAACACCTAAGAATTTGAAGATACTGAATAAAGCTTTACCATAATGACCGAATGCTACAGCACCATGATGTGGATATTGTTTTTCGATGAGTACATGACGATAGAAACGACCCATTTCAGGAATAGCGAAGATACCGATACCACCGAAGGAACGAGTAGCAACAGGTAATACTTCACCTTCTGCTATATAAGAGCGTAATTGTCCAGCTGCATTGCTTTGGAGACGATAGAATGTGATTTTACCTGGAGCAATATCGCCTTCCAAAGTACCACGAGTGATATCTGGAGTGCCACCATTTTCAAGTAAACGATTTTGGATAAGCTGATATTTGATAGCACCTTTAGCGAGTTTGCACATAGGAGTATTACCGCAATGGAAGCCCATGAATGTATCTTTGAGAGTGTAGTTTTTATATTTTGGAGCAATATCTTCTTCGAATAAATCTTTTGGTACAGAGTTGTTGATATCGAGAAGAGTTACAGCATCGCCACTTACGCAAGTACCAATATATTCGCTGAGTGCGCCATAGATATCTACTTCACAAGCAACAGGAATACCACGAGATACAAGACGGCTATTTACATAGCATGGTTCAAAACCAAATTGAGATGGGAATGCAGGCCAGCATTTATTAGCAAATACTACATATTTTCTAGAACCTTTATGTTTTTCAGCCCAATCAAGTAATGTTAATTCATATTGAGCCATGCGTTTTAAAAGATCTGGATATGGATTAGCTGTGCCCATTTCTTCAGCCATATCTTTAACGATATCATCAATGCGTGGGTCATCAGCATGTTCTTTATAAGAAACGAGTAAATCAAGTTCGGAGTTTTCTTCGATTTCTACGCCTAAATCATAAAGTGGTTTGATTGGAGCATTGCAAGCAAAGAAATCTTGTGGACGAGGACCGAAAGTGATGATTTTTAGATTTGCTACACCGATTAAAGCGCGTGCAACAGGATTGAATTCGTTGATCATTTCAGCGATTTCATCAGCAGTACCTACAGGATATTCTGGAATGAATGCTTTGATTTTTCTAAGACCAAGATTGTAAGAGCAGTTGAGCATACCGCAATAAGCATCGCCACGACCATTGATGAGGTCTTTGCCTGTTTCTTCAGCAGCAGCTACATACATTACAGGGCCATCGAATTTTTGAGCGATTAAAGTTTCAGGAGTTTCTGGGCCGAAGTTACCTAAGAAAACAACTAAAGCATTACAGCCAGCAGTTTTAACTTCTTCAACTGCTTTGAGCATATCGATTTCATTTTCTACTACAGTTTGAGCTTCGAAAATTTCACCATATTGTTTAGTGTAAGCTTCAACAATTGCTTTTCTACGATTTTCAGAAAGAGAAACGATAAAGCAATCACGACTTACAGCAATGATACCAAGTTTTACATCAGGAATATTATTAAACATGAATATACTCTCCTTTTATATATACACAATATATTTACGATTTTATTTTGTTATTGTATTTTATGTGCTTAGGCACAATCAAGAACAATTAAAGAATACCATGTAGTGATGTTTTTGTCAATAAAAATTTTTTAGAAAATTTATAATAATAGTTTAATAGAAAAATCGTCTTTTTATAAAAGAAATGTTTCTGTGTAAAATATTGAAAAAATAATATTTTTACTTATTTATAATAAAATAGAAAAACATATTAAAAAAATCTGAAAAATTATAAAAATAAATATTGACGGATAAATTCAAAGATGATATATTAAAAACAACAAATGTGCTTAAGCACAAAAGAGAGGCGGTAAATGATGAAATATTTATTAGGTTTAGATATAGGAACTTCAGCGACAAAGACAGTATTATTTGATGAAACTATGAAAGTTATAGCTTCAGCTTCAGAAGAATATCCAATGTATCAACCACAAAATGGTTGGGCAGAACAAAATCCAAAAGATTGGTATAATGCTTCCTTACATACAATTCAAGAAGTTTTGGCAAAATCTAAAATTAATCCTGAAGATGTAAAAGGCGTAGGTTTATCTGGTCAAATGCATGGGCTAGTAATGCTTGATGAAAATAATGAAGTAATTCGTCCTTCAATTATTTGGTGTGACCAAAGAACAGTAAAAGAATGTGAAGAAATCACTGCTAAGATTGGAGCTGAAAGATTGATAGAAATTACAGCAAATCCAGCATTGACAGGATTTACAGCATCAAAAATTTTATGGGTTAGAAATAATGAACCAGAAAATTATGCAAGATGCAAACATATTTTATTACCAAAAGATTATGTACGTTTTTGCATGACAGGTGAGTATGCAACAGAAGTATCTGATGCAAGCGGAATGCAATTATTAGATATTCCAAAACGTCAATGGTCAGATGAGATTTTAGAAAAACTTGATATAGACAAAAACTTATTGGCAAAAGTATATGAATCTCCAGAAGTAACAGGGCATATCAATGATGAATTTGCCAAATTATCAGGACTTAGCACTGATACAGTAGTTGTAGGTGGTGCAGGAGATAATGCAGCAGCAGCTATTGGTACTGGTATTGTAAAAGACGGTAAAGCTTTCACTACAATTGGTACAAGCGGTGTAGTATTTGCACATACAGATAAATTAAGTATTGATCCAAAAGGTAGAGTTCATACTTTTTGTTGTGCAGTACCAGGTTGCTGGCATGTAATGGGTGTAACACTTGCAGCAGGTTTATCACTTAAATGGTTCCGCGATAATATAGCTGATAATTATAAAGTAAAAGCAGAAGAATTGGGAAAAGATCCATATGTACTCATGAATGAAGCAGTAGCAAAAATTCCATGTGGCAGTGATAGATTGATGTATTTACCATATTTGATGGGCGAAAGAACACCACATCTTGATCCAAATTGCAGAGGCGTATTCTTTGGTTTATCTGCAATTCATACAAAAGAAAATATGATGAGAGCTGTCATGGAAGGTGTAGCATATTCACTTAGTGATTGTTATGACATTTTGAAAGAAATGGGTGTAACAGTAGATGAAATGATGGCATGTGGTGGCGGTGGCAAAAGCCCAGTATGGCGCCAAATGCTTGCAGATATGTTTGAATGTGAAGTAAAAACATTGACTTCTGAAGAAGGTCCAGCATTAGGAGTAGCTATTTTAGCTGGTGTAGGAGCTGGAATTTTCAAAGATGTAGTATCTGCTTGTGATGAATTTATCAAAACAGGAACAAATTGCAGTCCAATAAAAGAAGAAAGTGAATATTATAAACAAGGACATGCTTTATACAAGAAAGTATATGCGCAATTAAAAGGTTGTTATCAGGATTTAGCTAAGTTATAAATTTTTATTTATGTATATATAGGAGGAGAGTTTTTATGGCAACGCAAAAAATATCATTAGGTGAAAAACTAGCTTTTGGTGCAGGCGACTGTGGTTGTAACTTTGTTTGGAATGTTTTAGCGTTATTTATGACTATTTATTATACAGATAGTGTAATGATTAGTGCAGCTGCTGTCGGCGGTATAATGTTAGCTTCAAGAATTTTTGATGGTATTAGTGATTTAGTAATGGGAGCTATAATAGATAAGACAAAAACAAGATGGGGAAAAGCTCGTCCATGGATTTTATGGTCAGCTCCATTTATGGCTATTGCTTTAATTTTAACATTTAGTGTGCCAGATATTAGTGAAACAGGAAAAGTTATTTATGCTTTTTGTACTTATTTTTTCCTTACAGTTATTGTTTATACAGCATCTAACTTGCCATATAATGCATTATTATCATTTATAACAGATGATCAAAAAGAACGTACATCCTTAAGTTCTATTCGCTTTTTTATGGTTAACTTTTTAGTAATAATTCTTTCTTTCGTTACACCACCAGCAGCTAAAGCTTTAGGTTGGTTTGGCATTACAACAATTTATGGTATTATAGCTATGTGTTGTTTATTAATAACTTTCTTTTTCTGTAAAGAACGTGTAGAACCTGTAGAAGTAAAAAAAGAAAATATAAGCTTTGTAAAATCTTTAGGGTATTTAGTTAAAAACAAATATTTTATTTATTTAGCAATAATTTTTGTTATTGATTATATTATGTTTGCAGTAAATGGTAGTAGCGGGATGTATTATGTAAAATACATTTTTCATGATGAAAATATATTTGGTATGCTTGTATTATTTGGCAATGTACCAATGATGTTATCATGCTTATTCTTTCCTGTAATTGCTAATAGATTTGGTAAATGGAATTGTATGATTGGTGGATATGTAGTAATGATTATTGGTTTTGGTATTATTGCCTTATTCCCAGATAATTATTATTGTGCTTTATTAGGTAATGTTATTGCTGGTATTGGTAGAGCTCCACATAATGCAGGTTTATTTGCATTAGTTGCCGATGTAGTAGATTATGGTGAATGGAAAACTAATAAACGTATTGAAGGTGTAACTTATAGTGTAACTAGCTTTGGCATGAAAGTTGGTGCAGGTTTAGGTGGAGCAGTAACAGGTGTTGTACTAGCTATGGGAAATTATGATGGTTCTTTAGCTGTACAATCTGATAGTGCTATAACAGCAATAATGGCTATTTGTGCATATATTCCAATTGGTATTTGTGTATTAGGAATTCTAATTATGTTAACAGCTAATATTGATAAAATTTATCCACAAGTGGTAAGAGATTTAGCTATTCGTCATGCAAAAGAAAATTAAAAAGAAATAAATAATATTTTAATTTAATAGTATTTTTATTGTTATGGAGGCCTAAAAATGAATAATCATACTGTTATTACTATAAGTCGTCAATATGGTAGCGGAGGAAGAGAATTAGCAAATAAAATTGCAGAAAAATTAGGTTATAAATTATTTGATAGACAGATAGTTCATTTGGCAGCAGCTCAAATAGGTATAGATGATTTGAGTGAAGATAACTTGAGAAACCTAGAAAATAATGTGACACCGTTATCTTTGAGTTTTATACCATTTTTCAACTTTGGCAGTAGAAATACAGGCTTTAATAATGATGTTTTTATTAATGAAGCTAAAGCAATTAGACAATTAGCAAATGATAATGACTGTGTTATTTTAGGTCGTTGTGCTGATTTTATTTTAGAGGATTTACCAAATCATTATTCTTTCTTTATCTGTGCAAATGATGATTATAGAGAAAAAAGAGGAAAAGAAGTATATGATGGCAAATCTTTAAAAGAATTAAATGAAGAAGATAATAAGCGTGCTAATTATTATAAATATTATACAAAACAAAATTGGGGAGACCCTAAAAATTATGATATGATTATTAATACAAGTAAAGTATCTTTAGATAAAGCAGCGGATATAATTATTTCATATGTAAAATCTAATAAAAAATAGGTAGGTAAAGATTATGAAAATACAAAATCCAGTATTAAGAGGTTTTAATCCAGATCCTAGCATTTGTCGTGCAGGTGATGATTATTATATTGCAACATCTACATTTGAATGGTTTCCAGGAGTACAGATACATCATTCAAAGGATTTAGTAAATTGGCATTTAGTAGCACATCCATTAAATGAAGTTAAATATTTAGATATGAAGGGAAATCCTAATTCAGGTGGTATTTGGGCTCCAGATTTATCTTATGCTGATGGTAAATTTTGGCTTATTTATACAGATGTAAAAGTTGTTGATGGCATGTGGAAAGATTGTAAAAATTATTTGACTACATGTGATACTGTAGATGGAGTATGGAGTGATCCAATAGAATTAAATGGCTCAGGTTTTGATGCATCATTATTTCATGATATTGATGGTAAAAAATATCTAGTAAATATGTATTGGGATCATAGAGTATATAATCATAATTTTTATGGAATTTGTTTACAAGAATATTCTGTAGAAGAAAAACGATTAATAGGAAAACCAAAAATTATTTATAAGGGTACAGATATAAAATATACAGAAGGTCCTCATTTATATCATATAAATGATATGTACTATTTATTTGTTGCTGAAGGTGGCACAACATATCAGCATAGTGAAACAGTAGCTCGTTGTAAGACTATTGATGGTGAATATGAAACAGATCCAAATTATCCTTTATTATCCGCATGGAAAGAGCCAACAAATAAATTGCAGAAATGTGGACATGCATCTTTAATTGAAACTCAAAATGGAGAATGGTATTTAGCACATTTGACTGGTAGACCACTTGCTTTTGATAAATATCCTATTAGAGAAAGAGAACAACATGCTTACTGCCCATTAGGTAGAGAAACTGCTATTCAAAAAATTACTTGGGAAAATGGTTGGCCAGTAGTTGTCGGTGGTAAAGCTGGTCTTGAAGAAGTAGAAGCACCAAATTTACCAGAACAAAAATGGGAAAAAACTTATCCTGAAAAAGATGATTTTGATGATGATACATTAAATATAAATTTTGCATCACTTAGAGTACCATTAACAGAAGACATGGCAACATTAAAAGCAAGAAAAGGTTTCTTACGTTTATATGGTAAAGAATCATTAACATCATTATTTAAACAATCTTTTGTAGCTAGAAGATGGCAAGCTTTTAATTTTGATGCTGCAACAAGTGTAGAATTTGAACCAGATACATTCCAACAAATGGCAGGTATGGTTTGCTATTATAATACAGAAAATTGGACTACTGTGCATATTACATGGAAAGAAAATGTAGGTAGAATTATTGATATAGTATGTGCAGATAATGGTAATTTCACTATGCCTTTAGCTGGTAATGAAATTGCTATTCCAGAAGATGTGAAAGCAGTACATTTCAAAGTTGAAGTTAGATATGATAAATATTATTATTTATATTCATTTGATGGAAAAATATATAATAAAATACCGCTTGCATTTGATTCATATAAATTATCTGATGATTATATTAGAGGTGGCGGATTCTTTACAGGAGCGTTTGTCGGTATAAACTGTGTAGATATAAGTGGTATGAATAAACCAGCTGATTTTGATTATTTTATGTATAAAGAATTAGAATAATGTATTGATTTAATAAAAGCCTATTATGAATATAAATTTAAAAATATTATTCATAATAGGCTTGTTTTCTAAAAGTATATATTTAGAATTCTTAGGTAATATATGTTTATATAATTTGATGTATAATATGATTATATAATCATATATTATGGGAGATTAAAAATGGTTACGATAAAACAAATTGCGGACCTTTGTGGTGTCTCACGAGGGACAGTGGATAGAGTTATAAACGAACGTGGCAATGTAAAGCCAGAGACGAAAGAACTTGTGTTATCTATGGCAAAAAAATTAGGTTATAAGCCAAATCCAGCAGGAAAAGCACTATCTGCTAGAAAGAAAAATCCAGTGGTGGGAGTTGTGATTTCATCAGAAGGCAATCCTTTCTTTGATGATGTTATCAGAGGTATAAAATTAGCTGCGGAAAAATATGAAATTTATGGATTGAAAGTCATTTGGAAAAATATGAGAGGCTATGATGTAAAGTCTCAACATGAAATCATGGAAGAGCTTAAAGATAAAGTAAATGCCTTGATTATTAATCCTGTAAATGACCCTGTAATTATAAATGAAATCAATGAATTTGTAGATGCTGGAATTTTTGTAGTAACAATAAATAATGATGTAGATAATTCCAAACGTCAATGTTATGTAGGTAGTGACTATACTAATGGCGGTGAAACAGCAGGTGCATTATTGCAGATGATTATACCAAATGGGGCTAATATAGGTATAGTCATGGGTTCATCAAAGGTATTAGGTCATAAGCAACGTTTAGCTGGATTTGAAGAAAATATAAATAAAAATCCTAAATTTAAAATAGTAGATATTCAAGAAAATGATGATGATGACATATTTTCATATGATAAGACTAAGATGATGTTGACAAAACATAAAGAAATAAATGCAATATTTATTGTAGCAGCTGGTGTATATGGTGCTTGTAGAGCGGTATTATCATTAGAAAAACAGAATGATTTAACGATAATTGCTTTTGATACAGTGCCAACTACAGTGGAAATGATGAAGAAAAATGTAATTAAAGCAGTGATTTATCAACACCCTTATAGACAAGGTCAAAGAGCTATGCAAATTGTTTTTGAATATCTAGTAAATGGTATTAGCCCTGATAAAAGTAGACATATAATGAAAAATGAGATAAAAATATTAGAAAATTTATGAGGTAAAGATAATGAAAAGTGTACATGATATTGAATTCAAGCAATATGGTAGAGTTTTAGACGTTGATACTGCTGAATTTGTAGCAACAATGAAAGCAAAAGAAGCTATTAAAGAAGGTGTAGTATATGAACCTTCTGATGCGGATTTAGAAGCATTACCTTTATTTAAACAGATGCAAGATGAAGTTTATGGTGGATTAGAAGTAGAATTTGGTTTTTGCAGTGGCTATAACAATAAATTGAATGCAGTTGAATATCATCGTTCTTCTGAAATTGATATTGCGGCTACAGATTTAATTTTGATGCTTGGTCGTCAGCAAGATATCGATTACACAAATAATACTTATGAAACTAAAAATATAGAGTGCTTCTTTGTACCAGCAGGTACAGCAGTAGAACTTTATGCGACAACTCTTCACTATGCACCATGCAAAGAAAATAATGAAGAATTCCGTTGTGGTGTAGTTTTACCAAAAGGAACTAATCTTCCATTACAAGTGAAACCAGCTGAAAATAAAGGTGAAAATCAATTACTTTTTGCTGCTAATAAATGGCTTATTGGACATAGTGAAAGTGGCGTAGATAAAGATGGCGGCTTTATTGGCTTAATCGGTGAAAATACAACAATTTAATAAAATAAAAACTACTATAGATTTAATTTCTAAATTCTATAGTAGTTTTTTTATTTAAATATTATGTCTAAAAACTTGTGTTAGAGCATATTCTAATTTATCCATAGCAAGGTTTAACTCCTCAGGAGAAATAATTAATGGTGGTGCTAAGGTGAGTACACAACCTTGAGATATTTTAAAGCTCAATCCTTGTTCTAGACATAAATATAAAACTTTTTCAGCTTCAATAGTAGCTTTTTCTTTTGTTTGACGATTTTTTACTAATTCAATTCCCAGTAAAGCTCCAATTAAGCGAACATCGCCGATACATTCAAATTTTGCTTTCATTTCTTTTGTGCGTGTATAAAGTATGGTTTCTAATTCTTTTACGTGGGATAGTATATTGTTGTTTTCAATATATTCAATGACTGCATTACCAATAGCACAGCCTAAAGGACTTTTTTCATGTGTATAATGTCCAAGTGAAATATCTTGGCAGATATTGAATTCTTCTTTGCCAATGACAGCGGATAATGGATATAAACTACCACCTAGACCTTTACTATCTTCATCTAATAATTTTTTAGATTTTTCACTGAGAAATTTATCTTGCCATTGTTTTCTAGTAGCAGTTAAATTGATATCGCCTTCAACTTGATTTGCTTTGATTTTATCTTCGGATAGAGTATGCATAATAAATCCTTTCTTAATGCTTGATATTTGGTATAAGATATCATGAAAAATGTTTTGCTGTAAATCGTGCAATTGTAAAAAGCTGATGAAATTTTTAGTAATATTTTTAATTAATTTATAATAAATAATATATAACGATTTAGATATATTTATGCTATAATAACACTAATGACTTAATGTTCATATTAGGAGGCATTTAAATGAAAAAGCAACTTTTAGCAATGATTTGTTCGGCATTATTTATGCTAGGAATAGGAGGAACTGCTTCTGCTGCTGAAGTATATCAGCCAGCTACAACAGCAAGTGTTGCTACTATTAATTATCAGTACGTATTAGCTAATATTCCAGAAAGTAAATCCATTCAGGAAAATATGAATAAACTTACTGAAGAAGCACAAAAAGAATTTGAGAAATCTGTTAACGAAAAAATGAGTCCTGCAGATATTCAAAAAGTTCGTGCAAGAGTAGCTACTGATTTAAGACAAAAACAGATTAATTTAGTAAAACCAGTACAGGAAAAAATTAATAATGCAATTAAACAAGTAGCTCAAGAACATGGATATAGTGTAGTTATTACTTCTGATGTAGCTTTATTTACTGCTGTTGACATTACAGAAGAAGTTTTAAATGCTGCAAAATAATTGATATTTTATAAAAATAAGCAGGTACAAATAGTACCTGCTTTTCTTAGATTAATTAAAAATAGAGGTGGAAATGATGGGTGAATTAAAATGGTGGCAAAAAACAGTTGTATATCAGATTTATCCTAAATCTTTCTGTGATAGTAACGGCGATGGTATTGGAGATATTCCAGGTATTATTAGTAAATTAGATTATTTGCAAGATTTAGGTGTGGGTGCTATTTGGCTTTGTCCGATTTATCCTTCACCATTTGTTGATAATGGATATGATATTTCTGATTATTGTAGTGTAGCTAAAGAATATGGGACTATGGAAGATATGGAAAGACTCATTTCGGAAGCAGACAAACGCAATATAAAAATCGTAATGGATTTAGTATTTAATCATACATCAGATAAACATAAATGGTTTGAAGAGTCTAGAAGTTCCAAAGATAATCCAAAACGTGATTGGTATATTTGGCGCGATGGTAAAGAAGATGGCTCTGCTCCTACAAATTGGCGTAGTATTTTTGGCGGGTCAGCATGGACTCTTGATGAAAAAACAAATCAATACTATTTGCATACTTTTGCTAGCGCTCAGCCAGATTTAAATTGGGAAAATAAAGAAGTTAGACAAGCTTTATTTGATGCAGCTAATTTCTGGTTAGATAAAGGTGTTCGTGGTTTTAGACTTGATGCGATTGTATATATTAAAAAACCAAGTGAATTTAAAGATTTACCAGTAGATGGAGCAGATAATTTAGCTAGTATCGCTAAAGCTACAACTTATCAAGATGGTATATTAGATTTTCTACATGAATTTAGAGAAAAAGTTTTTGATAGAGCAGATATATTTACAGTAGCAGAAGCAGATGGTGTTTATCCAAGTGATTTTGATAAATGGATTGGCGAAAATGGTGCATTTGATATGTCCTTTGATTTTAGCCATATTCGCTTAGGTTTTGATGAAGATTGCACATGGCATAAACGCAAATCATGGAAATTAATCGATATTAGAAAATGTTTCACAGAAGATGAAGAAGCTACAAAAGATAATGGCTGGGTACCTGTTTATTTTGAAAATCATGATTTACCACGTTGCACAAATTACTTCTTCCCACAGGGAACAGATACAAAATTGGCAGCTAAATTTATTGCTACAATTTTATTGACTATGAGAGGAACACCATTTATCTATGAAGGTCAAGAATTAGGTATGACAAATATAAAATGGCCATCAATTAAAATGTATAATGATATTTCATCTATTGGTCAATATGAATTGGCACTAAAAGATAAATTGACACCAAAAGAAGCTATGAAAGGTGTTTGGAAATACAGTAGAGATAATGCACGCAGTCCAATGACATGGAATAGTGGCTCTAAAGCAGGCTTTACTACTGGCAGACCATGGTTACCACTCAATGATGAATATCCTAAATTGAATGTGGAAACAGAAACAGAAGATGAAAATTCTGTACTTAATTATTATAAAAATTTAATAAAATTACGTAAGCAATATCCAGCATTAATTGAAGGAGATTATGAAGAATTATTGTCATATAGTCCAGGTATATATGCTTATGCACGTACAACTAAAGATAAATCAGAACGCATAATTGTTATTGCCAATACAACAGCAAAAATTCGCGGTTATAAAATACCAGAATTAAAAGGTGCAACATTACTAGCATCTACTTATGGAAATCGCGAAGCAACATTATTGCGTTCCTATGAAGTAAGAGTTTATAAAGTTAAGAAATAAAATAAAAAATATCCTTATAAATAGAATTTCTATCTATAAGGATATTTTTTTAGTTTGGAATAGCTTCAATAATAGTATCGAGCATTTTTTTGATATCAGAAGGAATAGCTTCAATAAAACGAGTTGGGATATTATCATAACCATAGTAACAGCCTGCTAAACCACCTGTAATAGCACCAATAGTATCACTATCACCGCCAAAATTAATAGCAGTCAGTACAGCATCTTCAAAATTATCTGTAGGCATAAAAGCATGAAGCATAGCTATAATGCTATCGTAAGCAGAAGCTGTTGGTTGAATTTCTTCATTTTTATAATCATAATACATAGTATTATCAATCATTTTATCCATATCATCTTTAGTGATATTTTTATTCAAAATACGGAAAATCAATTGAGCGTAAATACGGCAAGCATTATCAGACTGGGTATTTACATGAGTCATATTAGTGATATCAAGAGCAGTAGTAACAGCATTGAATTCATCAGTATAATAAAGTGCAGGATATAAAGTATTTAATATAGCACCATTATCTACACTACCGCGATTGCTGAATAAATCCACTTGTCCAGCGGACTCTTGCCAACGAGCTTTAGGAATAAGATGTTTACCATGACCTTTAGACATTGTTTTATCAATACTGCGAAGAGTTGTATCACTGATATCTTTTGGTCTGCTGATAGCCCATTTTATGAAATTCTTGCCGATTTCAGCAAATGGATTTTCAGGATTTTTCATAATTCCATAAGCAGTAGCAAGAAGTAGAGCTGTTTCATCAGTTCCTTCGCCTGGTTGAACTTGTAACCAACCGCCACCAATCATTTCTGTAACCTTGCCGAATTGAGCTTTGATTTGTTCTTGAGGCATGAATTCAAGTGGTGCACCGAGAGCATCACCGATAATTGCACCATATAAAGCCCCTTTAATTTTATTTATTTTTTCCACAAATTTTCCTCCAATATAAATTATTAACTAAATATATGATAAACTACTGGCACTATAAGAGCAAGAAGCATATTACCAAATGCGAGCGTAAAGCCCCTAAATTTATTTATAAAAGCATCGACGAACTTTGATTGTTCATCAGCATGTAAAATTTTTCGAGCAAATTCGCCGAGTTTTTCTAGCTTGGCTTCAATATTAATAATTTCTCCAATTAAAATACCGATTAATAAAGAAAATATCATCAGCATGGTACCTGTAGTTTCTAAATGACCATCTTTAAATACAAGCATTTGAGAAAGTGTGCCACCTATGCCAATGAATAAAACAGCTATTCCCATAGCCTGTAATAGTGAATCTTGTAGAGATTTTTTTATGCCTTTTTTCAAAAATAAACCAATACCACCACCGATAATAATAGCGATAGTGTTGGCAATTGTTCCAAGACCAATCACAAAAACACTTCCTTGAAAAATAATTTTTTTAGAAATAAATATATTATAACATTTAATTTAAGTATAGTTTTAGAAAAAATGACAAAATAAAAACCACTTGATAAATCGTATTATTTAACAAGTGGTTTTTACTTTATATATTATTATTTATTATATACTATTTCTTTTTTTGACCATAATAAGCATTAGCACCATGTTTGCGGAGATAATGTTTATCTAATAATTCTTGTTGCATTGGTTCAAAATTATTGCCAATAGTTACAGCATGATAAGCCATCATAGCTACTTCTTCAAGAACAACAGCTTTTTTTACAGCTTTGATAGGGTCTTTTTCCCAAGTGAAAGGACCATGAGAATATACGATAACGCCAGGAACGTCCATCATTTTGATACCGCGTTCTTTGAATGTTTCAACGATAACATTACCAGTTTCAGCTTCATAAGAGCCTGCGATTTCTTCAGCAGTCATAGGACGTGTGCAAGGAATAGGTCCATAGAAATCATCAGCATGAGTTGTGCCAAGTGCAGGGATATCACGGCGAGCTTGTGCCCAAGATGTAGCATAACGGGAATGTGTATGTACAACGCCACCAATTTCAGGGCAAGCCTGATAAATTTTGATATGAGTATCTGTATCGGAAGATGGATTATAATCACCTTCAACTACTTTTTCAGTATTGATATCAACAACTACCATATCTTCAGCTTTCATAGTATCATATTCTACACCAGATGGTTTGATAACCATTAATCCTTTTTCACGGTCAATACCAGATACATTGCCCCAAGTGAAAGTTACCATATGATATTTTGGTAACATTAAGTTAGCTTCAAAAACAATTTTTTTCAAATCTTCTAACATTTATATACACCTCTTTTTGATTTAATGCCGTTCAGCATCTTTAATATTTATTATACATATTTTGCTTAAAAATAACAATATGTCATACAAATTTTCTCGATAAAAATATTTATTTTATTTAAGAGGTTATTATGATATAAAAAAAGCAATAATCTAAGTATATATCTAGATTATTGCTGAAAAATTAATATTCAATTAAAACAATTTGACCACTTTCGCGTGTTTTTTGCATATCAATAATACGTTGATTGCTACTGCCACGAAATTGTAAAGTTAGGTCTTTTTTTTCTATGAGGAAAGGTCCATCAATGAGTACATCTGTTTGATTGAGTAAGTCATCGATGTCAGGATTGTGCATATTTTGTAATTGTTCTAATGTATAACCTGTAAATGTGGTGATATTAAGACCACGTTTATGAACTTCTTTGGCTAATTGTGCCAATGGTTTTGCTTGGAGAAATGGTTCTCCTCCACTAAAGGTAACACCATTTAATAATGGATTTTCACAGATTTGTGAAAGTAAATCATCAGTATCGACTTCATGGCCGCCATTTACATCATGAGTTTGAGGATTATGACACTGAGGACAATTGTGATAGCAACCTTGAGTGAAGATGGTGAAGCGAAAACCCTCACCATCTACAATAGAATCATTGACAACGCCTGCAATCTTAATTAAGGCCATGTTTTACGCGGTCATGTTCTTCAGCACGTTTTGCATTGTTGAAGCGGTCTACAGTACCTACTAAATAACCTGTAATACGGCGAATACGTTCAAATTGAGCAGGTTGAGTGCGATAGTCAAGAGCGACTTCTCCATCACCAGCATCGGAAATAGTGAGGCTAGCGAGAGTTTCACTAGAATTTTCTTTAATATAATTGATATAATTTACGATTTCTTTTTCTGTAATATCTGTTAAACCATTAACTTTTACTTCTACACCATTAACTAACATTTGTATCACTCTTTCTATCGAATATTTTTGTTGATTTATAAATTTAAATTAAATGGAAGTTGCACTGCAACAATTATCACGCATACGTTTTAAAATAACATGGCGTTTATGGGCAGCTTCACTTCTACCACATTTTGGACATACTCCATTGATAATACCTGTATATCCGCAAACTGGATCACGGTCTACAGGGTGATTTACAGAACCGTAACCAATACCGTTATCATGCATGCAACGGATAATAGCTTCAAAAGCTGTTAAATTCTTTGTAGGGTCTCCATCCATTTCAATATAACTTATATGACCACCATTTGTTAAATTGTGGTAAGGTGCTTCAAGTTGTATTTTTTTGTAAGCACTGATTGGATAGTATACTGGAATATGGAAGGAATTTGTATAGTATTCTCTATCAGTAACACCAGGAATTGAACCATAGATTTTGCGGTCAATTTTTACAAAACGACCACTTAAACCTTCTGCTGGTGTAGCAATTAAAGAGAAGTTTAATTTTGTTTTTTGAGCTTCATCGTCCATGCGTTTACGCATATGACCAATGATAGCAAGCCCTAATTTTTGAGCTTCAGCAGATTCACCATGATGCTTACCAATTAAAGCTTTTAATGTTTCAGCAAGACCAATAAAACCAACAGTTAAAGTACCATGACGAAGTACTTCACTTACAGTATCATATTCACCAATATTATCAGAGTCAAGCCAGATATTTTGTCCCATTAAGAATGGGTAGTTTTTACCGATTTTAGCACATTGAATTTTGAAACGGTGCAATAATTGACGAATGACTAAATCAATCATATCATCTAAGGATTTATAGAATTTATTTATATCACCTTTAGCTTCAATTGCTAAACGAGGTAAGTTAATACTTGTGAAACTTAAATTTCCACGACCACATGTAACTTCACGAGTAGGATCATAAACATTACCCATTACACGAGTACGACAACCCATATAAGCTACTTCACTGTTGTAATCGTTAGGTTTATAGTATTTTTTATTAAATGGAGCATCTAAGAAACTAAAGTTAGGGAATAAGCGTTTCGCAGATGTCTTCATTGCTAAACGGAATAAATCGTAGTTAGGGTCATCTTTTTCATAGTTAACCCCTTCTTTTACTTTGAAAATTTGTACAGGGAAAATAGGAGTTTCTCCATCGCCAAGACCAGCATCTGTAGCTAATAAGAGGTTTCTCATAGCCATGCGACCTTCAGGAGATGTATCTGTACCGTAGTTGATAGAACTAAATGGCACCTGAGCACCAGCACGAGAATTCATAGTGTTCAAGTTATGGATAAATGCTTCCATTGCTTGATAAGTAGCTGCATTAGTTTCATTCCATGCAGTATTTATAGCAAATTTATGAGCCATTTGAGTTGTTTGTTCATTTATTTCTTGATAGTTATGTTCATGTTGATGTTTTGGTAAGAAATCTACTAGAAGTTTACCAAATTTATCAGCAGTGCTCATACTGATTTTTATAGGAAGAGTTTGTTCTATTTTTTTACAAAGTAGGCTAGCATCTTCAAGTTTCATATCAAGCATAGCATTGAAATAATAGCCGAGAGCTTTGTAGTATTGTTTACGATAAGTCTTAGCAACGCCTGGAGCCATGCAATAATCAAACATTGGTACAGCTTGACCACCATGCATTTCATTTTGGTTAGCCTGAATAGCAATACAAGCTAATGCAGCATAGGAACGAATGTCATTTGGTTCACGTAAATAACCATGACCTGTTGAGAAACCATTTTTAAATAATTTTAATAAATCTATTTGGCAACAAGTTTCAGTGAGCATATAAAAATCCATATCATGAATATGAATATCGCCGTCCATATGCGCTACTGCAATATCTTTTGGCAAAATATGACTAGTAATAAAGTATTTAGAACCTTCAGAGCCATATTTTAACATAGTACCCATAGCTGTATCAGCATCAATATTAGCATTCTCACGTTTGATATCAGCATCTTTTGCTTTGGTAAAAGTAAGTTCATTATAGATATCCATTAAATCAGCTTTAGCTTGACGAAGTTTTGTATGTTCTGCACGATATAAAATATAAGCTTTAGCTGTGCTAGCAAAATTACCAGCGATGAGAACTTTTTCTACAGCATCTTGTATTTGTTCAACACCAGGTGTTTTTAAATTTTTTAATGCTTTAATAACATTATTAGTAATAGTAGATAATTGCTCTTTGGAAAATGTCTCATCTATAGATTCCATATTAGCTTTTTTTATAGCATCTGTGATTTTTTGTGCATTAAATTTCACAATATCTCCAGTGCGTTTCTTGATTGTTTTTATCATTGTAAGCTGACACTCCTAGTATATTTGACCATGAGCAAAATATACTATGCCATGGTTTTAATTCATTTTCTTTTTATCGCTGACAACGATTATACTATATACATGTATGAGTGTCAAACTAACCACAATATATAGTATGTGCAGTAAAATAAATTTATATACAATTTTAAAATAGGTATTGACAGTAGTTTGAGTTTGTATTGACTAAATAAAAAATGTACTATATTTAATTACCTATGAATTTTTATACAAATAAATAATATTTTTCCATTGACATAAAAGTTTTACATATATAATATATAAAAATTTTATGGATAGTAATTAAGCGATATTTTATTAATTTATAAAAAAAAGACAGGTGAAAAACCTGTCTTTTAGGGGTTAATTTTTATTTTATTAAGAGAGAAATATTTATCATTTAATTTATAATTTATTAATAGAAGAAATCAAGGTTGAGGTAGAATCTATCTGCATCTGTATCGGAATCGATATCTTTACCATCGAAATATTTAACACTTGCTAAGAGATTTTCTACAGGAACGTAGCTAGCACCTATAGCAAAACCTTTTTGATTGTTAAATACATCTTTATATGTTGTAGCAATAGTAACATCTTTACCGAAATGACGATAAGCAACATAAGCTCCCCAAGAACCAGGGTCAGCAATATTAGCATTTTTGTATTGAAGTTCTGCCATATAAGCTTGTTTGTCATCGGAATTATCAGATTCAGTATTTACAGCATATTGACCGAGTAAGCCCCAATTATTATCGAAGCGATATAAACCACCTACAGACCAGATATTCATTTTATCTTTATCATAGGTATAAGCATTGCCCCATAAACCGAAACTATCATTTGGATTTTTTATATCAGATGATTGAGTGTTTTCAATATTAGTCATTACAGCATACATAGCATTAGCATCGAATTTTTCGCTTTTATAATTAAATTGTGCTGCATAGAAATCAGCAGTAAAATCTTTTAATGTCTGACCAGGTAAAATATCTGGGTTATCATGACCAGGATTGTAACGACCTGCTAAAAGAGAAGTAGTGAAGTTTTTATCGCTACCACTTGTAATATCAATTTGAGCACCAGACATATGTTCATCAAGAAGCATACCATAAGTATCAAGAAGAGGAATTCTACCAGCAGTAACGGTAGTATTATGTCCGATAGGTCCTTTAGCATAAGCACGAGCTACTACTGTTTTACCATTAGCATCTTCATCAGCTTTCATTTCATAATCGACACGAACGTTAGCAGTCCAACCTGTATCGCCAATATAAGCTTTTGGTTCAAGACGGAACATTACTTGGCTAGTGTCATTATCATTGTATTTTTTACCAGTGATTTTACTAACAGCATTACTTGAAGCATCAACATAACGGTAACGCAATTCACCTTTCCAAACAACATTATCGGATTTCTTTTCAAGATCAGCAACACGAACACCAAGGTTATCAAGTTCATCTGCAAATTCAGCGGCTAATTTATCAACGAGAGCTTTATCAGCTTTTTCAAGATCTGTTTTTGCCATAGCACGAGCTACAATTTGAGCCATTTCATAGCGAGTCATAGTATTTTGACCTTGATATGTATCATCTGGATAACCATCAATAACACCATCAGCAGCAAGAGTAGAAACAGCATCATAAGCCCAGCTATCAGCAGGAACATCGCTGAAAGGATTTGCAGCAGCAAAAGTTGTGCTAGCAGCGCCAACTACGAGAGCGGCAGTAATTGCAGAAACAAGAGTTTTTTTAGACATAACAAAACTCCTCCTATAGAATATATTTTTTGTTCAATAAAAAATATATTGCTTGGAGAAATGATTGTGTATGAGTATCCACGTTTCCTCAACTTTTTTTCCTCTGCTCAATATATTCTTTTCTTGAACTACTAAAATGATAGCATAAAGATAAAAAAAATGCAACTTTGTAATAGAAAGATTATTTTTAATTATTAAATAATAGCGAAAAAAAAGGTGGTTTTATTTATTGAAAATAGTAAAATTTTTAAATGAATGAAATAAAATTTAATAAATATGGATGGTTTTTGGTGTAAATAAATTAATATTAAGAAATAAAATATCGGAATGCGTAATTTATTAAAATTAAATTAAAATTTAATTAAAAAGTAAATTAGAGATAAAAATGGTGATATTTAGTATAATAAAACTTAAGAAGTAGATGATTTATTTATATTTTTGATATTGATTTTTAAGAATTTAGGTGGATATATGGAAAACGCAATTGAATATATTTTTAGAATAATTTTATCAGCGATATTAGGTGCGCTAATTGGTTATGAAAGACAATTTAAACATAAATCAGCAGGACTTAGAACGAATATTTTAGTGTGTATTGGTTCTTGTTTAATCATGATTTTATCGAATTTATTGTATGAGCAAGTAGAGGGAAAAACAAATGCTGACCCTGCAAGATTAGCTGCACAAGTTGTAAGTGGTATAGGTTTTTTAGGTGCAGGAGCTATTATTAAAGAAGGTGTGAATGTAATTGGTCTTACAACAGCAGCTTGTATTTGGGTAGTATCTGGCGTTGGTTTAGCTGTAGGTGCCGGATATTATATAATTGCTGTTTTTGCTTCATTGTTAGTGTATATAATATTAGAGATTTTATCGCAAATGGATAGTTGGTTAGTGCCAACTGATAATATTATGATAAAAATAAGAATGATCAATGATAGTGAAAAGATAAAAGAAGTCTATAATGCATTATTAAAATTAGGTCTAAAAAGTAAAAATTTTTCGGTAGTATTTGTTTCTGAAGATATTGTAGAATTAAATATTTTAATGTTTAATCCACATAAATTAAAATTGGCAGAAATATCCACATATTTTACTTCTATGGAAGGTGTAATAAAATCTATAGAAATTCATTGAGTTTAAAGGGATTAGGAATGATAAAATTCTTAATTCTTTTTTTATTATGTTTATATTATTTTATTATGCTTATATTATATAGAAGAAAAAATATTTATCTAAGTTTCAAGAGTGCATAATACTTGTCATTTTGGTAAAAATGATGTATACTATGAGAAAATATTTGTCTTTATATTGTGCAGTTTTAAAGGAGATGTATTATTTTGTTAAGTCGTATTGGAAAAAAATATCAAGAAATGGCTTTATTAAAACTAATAGTTTTAGGGCTTATAATTGGTATTTTCATTGCAGTGGCTGTGCCGACAGCTGTACCTGCCGTAGCTATCTTAGGGGATTTATTCGTTAAAGCTTTAAAAGGTATTGCACCTATTTTGGTATTTATTTTAGTAATGAACGCTATGGCACAAAAAAATGCAGAAGCTAGTGCATCTATGAAACCTATTGTTAAATTGTATGTACTTGGAACATTTTTTGCTTCTTTAGTAGGTGTATCTATGTCATTTTTATTTCCTACTACATTACAATTACAAGTTGCAGATGCTACAATAGCTCCACCAAGTGGTATCGTAGAAGTTTTACATAATTTACTTATGAGTATCGTTGATAATCCTGTTAATGCTTTAGTTAATGCAAATTATATTGGTATTTTAGCTTGGGCTATTTTAGCAGGTGTAGCTTTACATGCTTCTTCTGATAAAACTAAAACTATGATTGCTGATTTAGCTAGTGCTGTTACAAAAATTGTAAAATGGATTATTCGTTTTGCTCCATTTGGTATTATGGGCTTAGTAGCAAATGCAGTAGGAACAAGTGGTATTGGTGCTCTCTTAGGTTATGCTCATTTACTTGTTGTATTGCTTGGAGCATTCTTCATCGTTGCACTTGTTATGAATCCATTGATTGTATTTTTACACATTCGTCGTAATCCTTATCCATTAGTATTTGCAACTCTTCGTGAAAGTGGTTTATATGCATTCTTCACTCGTAGTTCTGCTGCTAATATTCCAGTAAATCTTTCTTTATGTAAACGTCTTGGTCTAAATGAAGATACTTATTCTATCTCTATTCCACTTGGTGCAACAATCAATATGTCTGGTGCTGCTATTACAATTGCTATTCTTTCCCTAGCAGCTGCTCGTACACTTGGTATTGAAGTTGATATTTTAATGGCATTATTATTATCCATAATCGCTACAATTGGCGCTTGTGGTGCTTCAGGTGTAGCTGGTGGTTCATTATTACTCATTCCAGTAGCATGTGCATCTTTTGGTATTAGCAATGATATCGCAATGCAAGTTGTAGGTGTAGGCTTTATTATTGGTGTGCTCCAAGACTCTTGTGAAACAGCTTTAAATAGTTCTAGTGATGTATTATTCACTGCAACAGCAGAATTTGCTGCTCGTTCTAAAGAAGGAACTCTTGATGTGAAAGATATGGTTCCACAAAATAGAGCTTGATAATAATTTATAAATGATAATAGGCGACATTTTAAGCTTTAATTGCTTTTAATGTCGCTTTTATTTAAAATAAAAAGGACTTAGTTTTATAAAACTAAGTCCTTTTCTATAAGTAGCTTAAACTACATTAATTTATGTTCAAGTTCTTGTATTTTCTTTTTATGATGTTCAATGGCAAATTTTAAATGACTTTGAACTTCATCGCTAGTAGCTTGTTTAAAAGCTTCTTCTAGTTTAGCTAGGCGAGTCCTAACTTCAAGAAGTTCATCACTTAATACGGTTTTTTCATTTAAACCAATGCCATAAACAGTTCTGATATCATTCAATATAATATCAGCATAACCTGGTTCAGATGATACAGTCTCAAGATATTTTGCTAATTCATAAATGATACTATAAGGATCTTTTCCTTCGTTTAACCATTTTAACAAATTCATCTTGATATTTTGCTCTTTACCATGAGCAGAATTAATATTATCTGTCATTATTATAATGCTGTTTGAAGATATTCTTTAATAGCGTTTCCATCTTCCATAGTCATAACAGTGTCTAAAGCTGCTTTAGCTTGAGCAGATGTTATAGAACGGATTTTTTCTTTTACGCGTGGAATAGATGGAGCACTCATGGAAAGTTCATTGATACCCATTGCCATTAAGATAGCAGCAGCATTAGGGTCACTAGCCATTTCACCGCACATACCTACCCAAATATTATTATTACGAGCAGACTCAATAGTGAGTTTAATGAGGCGAAGAACAGCTGGATTAAAGTGATTATAAAGATAACTTACATTAGTGTTAACACGGTCAACAGCAAGTGTATATTGAACAAGGTCATTAGTACCAATGCTAAAGAAATCAAGGTATTTAGCAAGTACAGGAGTCATTACAGCAGCTGCTGGAGTTTCAACCATGATACCAAGTTGAACATTATTGGAGAATGGTTTTTCTTCATGAGCAAGCTGTGATTTAGCTTCTTCGATAATTGCACGTACTTGTTTTACTTCTTCTACGTTGATAACCATTGGGAGCATCATTGCTGCTTTACCATAAAGACCAGCACGTAAAATAGCTTTAACCTGTGGCATAAATACTTCACGACGGTTTAAACAAATACGAATTGCACGGTAACCTAAGAAAGGATTTTCTTCTTCTGGGATATTTAAGTAAGGGAGTGGTTTATCGCCACCGATATCCATTGTGCGAATTACACATAAATGACCATTGGATTTTTCAATAGCTTCTTTATATGCTTTAAATTGAGTTTCTTCATCAGGAATAGTATCTCTACCCATGAATAAGAATTCAGAACGGAATAAACCAACGCCTTTAGCACCAAATTTCATAGCAGCTTCAACATCTAAATGAGTGCTGATGTTAGCCATAAGGTCAACTTCTACACCATCTTTAGTTACTGTAGGAAGTTTGGAAAGCTGAGCATAATGTTCTTTTAAGCGGCGTTGTTCTTCTAATTTTACCTGATAGGAAGCGATTAAATCTTCAGTTGGTTCGACAAAGATTTCACCAGTTTCACCATTTAAGATAACTTCAGCATTATCAGGAATATCTTTAATTTTATCGCCAAGACCTGCAACAGTAGGGATAGCTCTTGCTTTAGCAATGATTACAGCATGGCAAGTAGTACTACCATTACCTAAAATTACACCAGCAATTTTTTCAGTAGGAATGTTAGCGATAACAGATGGTTCAATTTCTTCTCCACAGAGAATTACAGCACCACCATCAACTGTTTTTTCTTTAAGACCTAAAATACGTCTTGTTACGCGTTTACCAACATCGCGGATATCTACAGCACGTTCACGGAAATAAGTGTCGTCCATTTGTTCAAAGATAGATGCATTTTCTTCAGACGCTTCAAGTACAGCTTTTGGTGCACTTCCACAAGCGCCGAGTTTTAACATAGCATTTTCTTCGAGCATAGGGTCTTGTACCATCATACGATGTGCTTCCATAATGCCTGCTTGTTCAAGCATGCCTTTATCACGAAGTGTTTTAATATTTGTTTGAAGTACTTCAGCTGCATAAGCTAAAGCTTCTTTAATTTTTGATACTTCTTCTTCAGCAGTTCCTGGAGTGTAAGCATCAATATAAGATTGTAAATCTTCTCCGAGTTTCATTACTTTGGCAATAGAAATACCAGTAATAACTCCTTTTCCTCTTAATTCGTACGGCAAAGTACAAATCCCCCTCTCTCATTAACTCTCAGTTTAGAAATTATTCTTCACCGAATTTGTTTTTGATGAGACCAGTAAGAGCATCAAGAGCTGCTTGAGCGTCGTCACCTTCAGCACTGATAGTGAGTTCAGTACCCTGAGTAAGACCAAGGCTCATGATCATAAGAATGCTTTTAGCATCAACAGTTTTACCTTTAGCAGTAAGTTTGATTTTGGAGCTGAATTTGTTAGCTTCCTGTACAAACATAGATGCAGGACGTGCATGTAAGCCAGTTTTGTTTTCAATAATAAGTGTAGTTTCCATTATAAATAAACCCCTCTCTTAATACATCATAGAACATAATTGTATATTTAACATTATCGTTTGAAAATTATGTCTTTGTTAATTATAACTAAAAATTGCAAAAATGACTAGTGCATTTTGGAAAAAAATAAGAAATTTTCTAAAAAAACTTTAATTGAACATCATTTCTGTCATTTCCATAACTAAAACATAATAAATCAAAAGAAATGTTATTTTAAAATATTGGTTTTATGACAAGGTGAAAGCCTTATAATAATGGAGAAATTTTTATTTGTTAAAGTAAATTATATCTGAAAATCTCTCAATATATGATGTTAAATGCTGTTTATTTTACCTTGTAGAATTTTATTCATAGAAAAAATTTTTGGTTGCTTTATTTCTATATTAAGAAATAAATAAAAAAGTTAGCTTTTTCTTGAAATCAAAAAAAACGTAAATTATAATAAAATTTATCTATAAAGGCAGGTGAAAAAGTGTGAAACAATTTAATCAAGATAATATGAAAAGTATAAGTGATTATATCAACAATTTTTATGAAGATAATCCCTTTACAAAACATTTAGGTGTAGATATTGTTTCGATTGATAAGGGTAATGTATGTGTTAGTCTGACAATTAAACATGAACATACAAATGTTTATGGCATAGCTCATGGTGGCGTGATTATGTCCCTTTGCGATATGGCTATGGGCGCAGCCTGTCTTAGTGTGGGAAAAAAAGTAGTAACTTTGGATTTTAATATTAATATTTTAAAATCTATTGATATGGAAGATGTGGCTATTGTAAAAGGAATGATTATTCATAATGGAAGAAGTACAGTAGTTGCTGAATGTGAAGTTTTTAATAAAGATAATAAATTATGTGCCAAAGCTCGTGGTACATTTTTTGTGATAGGACGATTAGCTAGTGAATGAGATGATTTTTAAACGACTTATAATTTTTAGTATAGTTTTTGTACAAATTTTTATAGCATTTAACCCAGCAAGGGCTATGGATAGCATAGTAGATGATGCTCCACCAGTAGATGAATCAAAACCATATATTCCTGTTACAGCAGATAATCTACAAGATATGACTGCTCAAGCTGCAATTTTGATAGATGCAACTACAGGTAGAGTTCTCTATGAAAAAAATCCAGATGCTAAGGCAATGCCTGCAAGTACAACTAAGATGATGACTTGCATACTTGGATTGGAAAATGCAAATGATGATGACATTGTTGAAGTTGATAAACGTGCTGTAGGTGTAGAAGGTTCTGCTATTTATATAAATGAAGGCGATAAAATAAAAATGTCAGAACTGTTGCAAGCTACAATGCTAGCTTCTGGTAATGACGGTGCTGCAGCCATTGCTTATTATGTAGGAAAAGGTTCTCTAGAAACTTTTGTGCAAATGATGAATGATAAAGCAAAAGAAATTGGCGCTACTAATACACATTTTAATAATCCTCATGGATTGACAGACCCAAATCATTATACAACAGCTAGAGATTTAGCTAAGATTGCAAGATATGCATATCAAAATGAAAAATTCCGTAAGATAGTATCAACAAAAGAACAAGAGATACAGTGGGTAAATCCAGCGGAACGAAAAGATATTTATGGTAGTACAAATCGTTTATTGTGGAATTATGATGATGTAACTGGTATAAAAACAGGATATACTGATGCTGCTGGTGGCTGTTTAGTAGCTTCTGCACAAAAAAATGGTATTACACTTATTGCCGTAGTATTGAAAACATCAGATAGTAGAGCTCGTTTTGTTGAAGGCAGAGCTTTATTGGATTATGGATTTAAACATATAAAAGAAATGAAAACTGTTGATGAACAGAAATTAATTTCTAGTATATATACGCATAATAGCACTAATTATAAGACTACAGTAAAACCTATACAGCCTTTTACTTATTTAGTCATGGATACAGATAATGTAAATGATTTTTCTTGGAAAATGAATTTACCAGCATATATAGATGCTCCATTAAAACAAGGTGCTAAAGTGGGAACAGTTGATTTATTATATCAGAGAAATGTTGTTGGTAGTGTAGATATGGTAACGACAGAAGAAGTAACAGAAGGATTTAATCTGTTAGGCTTTTTACACAAATTATTTTTTAGTTGATAAAGATAAAACTTAATAAATGAAGGGAATGATAATATGCAAGCATTGCTACACGCTATCAGTGGTGTTTTGACTTTGATTTTTATGGGGCTGATAGGTTGCTATCTAGCTAAGATTGGTTGGATAAACAAAGATAATAAAGCTCTATTGCCGAAATTGGTAACAAATGTATCATTGCCTTTGTTTTTTATCTATAATATTACACATGCTTTTAGTCATGACCAATTATTACATTTAATAACTGGTTCTATCGTGCCATTTATTTCTATTGGTGTATGTTTTATTTTAAGTGTGTTTTTGGCAAGATTTATGTCTAAAAAAGGTCATAGAGGGATTTTTCAATCTACATTTACAACTTCCAATACTATTTTTGTAGGTTTACCAGTAACTATGGCATTATTTGGTGAGGAAGCAATACCTTATACTTTATTGTATTTTTTTGCTAATACTACATTCTTTTGGACTTTAGGAAATGCTTGTATTCAAGCAGATTCAAAAGAATTTTCTTATCAGCAAATGTTTACTTTAAAAACTTTGAGAAGAATTTTTTCTCCACCGATTTTAGGGTTTTTAGCTTCATTGATTATTTTAATTTTAGACATTCCTTTACCTAAATTTTTTATGGATACAGCTCAATATATGGGAAATTTAACAACACCACTTGCTTTGATTTTTATAGGTGTAACACTTTATTCCATGGGTTTGAAAAAAATTCGTTTTGATTTAGGTTTAATAGGTATATGTTTAGGTAGATTTATAATTGCACCGCTTAGCATGTACTTATTGTCTTTTATCTTCCCTATGCCAGAATTGATGTTTAAAGTATTTGTAATCATGGCGTCATTACCGGCGATGATTCAAACAGTAGTACTATCTAGTCTTTATAATACAGATACAGAATATGCAACATTAGTAGTTTCCGCGACTACATTATTATCTATAATTACAATTCCAATTTATATGGTATTATTATCGTAAGTTTTTGTTCATTTCTTTGATGACAAAGAAACGAACCAAAGAAATCACCGCAGATAAAATTTTAATTTTGAAAATAATTATCGCTTCATACAACGCTTAGAAACTCGCTACGCTCAAACATTCAGACTAAAACCGTATTCAGCGATAATTATTTTCAATAACCTTGCGGTTACCTTTAAAATTTTATAATGCGGGAAATAAAAATACGTATTATTTAATTGTAATTAATGTTTATATTAGTTTATGAATAAGAAAAATTATGTGAAATGTTGTACCTATTAGTGGATTTTACAGCAATAAAAAATTGTTTTTATCAGAGTAAAATCAGTATCATAGGGCAACTTTCTTTTTTTACATTTTTATTTAAAAGAAGACAAACATTGCATATATTGAGGAGAAATTTTTATGTCCTATAAGGTTTATTTATTTGATTTTGATTACACTTTGGCAAATTCGGAAGTTGGTATTGTGAAGTGTTTTGAGTTGCTTATGGAGCAGGAAGGGTATCCACTTCGTCCTAAAGATGAGATAAAAAGAACTATTGGTCTGCCTATGAGTGAGGCTTTGTCTATATTGACTGGAGAGGTTGATGAAGCAAAAATACAGGAATTAAAAGATAAATATACTGTTTTTGCTGATTTGTATATGACAGAGAATACATATTTATATGATGATACAAAAATGGTATTGAAGACTTTAAAAGAACATGGGGCTAAAATAGCAATTATCTCCAGTAAAACACGTCGTCGTATTATGCAGACTTTGACTAGGGATAAAATAGATGATTTGGTAGAGTTTATTATCGGTAGTGAGGATAAATATGCGTATAAACCTGCTCCAGATGGAATTTTAGAAGCTGTTAAGCGTTTAAATGTAGATAAAAAAGATGTAATTTACATTGGTGATAATATTGTAGATGCTCAAGCTGCTCAAAATGCGCAGGTGGATTTTGCAGGGGTATTAACAGGAAATAATATTAAAGCAGATTTTGCAAAATTTCCTCATGTTAAAATAATGAATTGTTTACAAGAATTAATATAATGTCTTGGATATAAAATTTAAAATAATTATGTAGATAAAAAGAAAAAGTAGTCAACTAAAATATATTAAACGGAAAGGGTGAATTTAATATATTTTTAGATTGACTACTTTTTGGCTATAAGTAAGAAATAGAGTTTAAATCTGTGAGTGTAGTGCAATTATTAGTATTTTGGATTAAATCAAAAACTGGATTATCATTTGTTGGATAATAACAAAATGTAGCATAATATTCTCCATCTTGTAGATATAGTTCTATAATACTATTGTCTATATAGACGGACAGATTTAATTCATCTTGAGCTTTTACTAGAAATTGACGAATGCCTTTTCCGCCTAATTTTAATTGATTGCGGTCTATAGTAAAAACAGAAGTATTTTTATCATAAGTTAATAAAATATATTCATCATTGAATTTTAATTTGCCTTGCCAGCTAGAAATATCTTTAAGGGGGATAGATATTTCTAGTTTTTTATTTGCAGATAAAGAGATTTTATCTGTATTTATTTTTGTTGTAGTATTTTGATTTAATTCATTTAATTCGCTTATAGGACGTTGGTATAATTTATCATTTTTTAAAATCAATTCACGTGGTAAAGTTAAAGAATGAACCCAGCCATCATTTATAGTTGGATAATCTTGTAATTTATCTGGCATACCCACCCAACCAATTAAAATATGGCGATTTTCATGAACTAAAACTTGTGGTGCGTAAAAATCAAATCCCATATCAAACTCATGAAATTCGCCATGAGTAAATTCTAGTGTATCAGGATTAAATTGACCTATTAGATAGCCTGCTTGATAAAGATTTTGATATTGATATTTTTGAGCTTTTAAACCTTGAGGGCAGAATACTAAAATATCTTTGTCGTCTATAGTAAATAAATTAGGACATTCCCACATATAACCGAAATCAGTTAGTTGAGTTTTTAATTCACCCCTAAAAATCCAATTTTCATCAATTTCTTCATAGATTAAAGCGCAACCTGTTAAATTTTCACGTTGAGCGCCTAAAATAATGAAACTGCGATTATTTTTGGTAAATATATAAGGGTCGCGAAAATGTGTAGTATATCCTTTAGGTACGGTATCAATAATGATTTTTTCTTTGATGAATTTACCATCATCATCTTGTTTAACTAAAACTTGACGAGGATAGCGTATATTTTGTTCATCTTTTAAATTAGCTGTGTAAATAATTTCTAATTTATTATTTTTACTACGTGCAGAGCCTGAATAACAGCCATCTTTATCAAATTTGTCAACAGGAGCTAAAGCTATTTGAGGTTTAGTATAATTTATAAAATCTGTAGTTTGTGTGTATGTCCAATGTTTATGTTTATGTTCACAGCCAAAAGGATTCCATTGGAAAAATATTTGATATTTACCTTGATGATAACAAAGACCATTAGGGTCATTAACTAAGCCTTTAGGCATTTCCAAATGAAATTTGTTATGCCATTGCATAAATGAAAGTCCTCCTTCATTAAGTATTATTTTATATTTTTGCTAAGCGTGTGCTTTCACGTATGATTAAATTCATATTGTGGTCGTATTCAGAAGTTACAGGTTGATTTTGAAGCATAGATAATAATTTTTCTGCTGTTTTTATGCCTAGATGTTTATAATCAAAGGCTAGACTAGTCAATGATGGATAAGATATACTGCCTACAGGATAACCACCAAAGCCAGCAAGTGAAATATCTTGGGGAACATGGATTTTCTTTTCATGAAAATAACGCAATAATCCTAAAGCAATATTATCTGTAGCACAGACGACTGCACTAGGTTCAAAAGATACTACAGTATCGCCTAAATTATAGGCTTGTTCAAAACTAAAATCAGTTTGGACAAAAGATATTTTACCTTGCGGATTATTAGCGAGAAAACCTTGTTTAAATCCTTCATAGCGGTCTACGCCTACAGCTTTATCTTGAGGGGATACTCCTAAAAATACCACTTGTTGATGGTTTAAAGAGGCGATATATTCGCCCATCAATTTGCCTGCATTGATATCATCTACTTTGATAAAATTTACTTTATTGTGGCTTTGCCCTGTAAAAATGATGGGGATATTAGCTTGATTGATTAATTTTAGATGATTGTCATTGATATTGATAGAGTCAACGATAATTCCATCTACACCTTGTTGAATTAATTGAGAGATATTATCTAGTTCTTTTTGCGAATTTAATTCACTGATTAAAATCAAAGCTTGATATCCCATTTGTTGTAAAATTATATTAAAACCTGTCAATAATTTGCCCGCAGAAAAAGAGTCTAAACGAGGCATGACAATGCCGATTAATTTACTTTGTTTAGTTTTTAAACGCTTGGCGAAAAAATTGGATTTATAACCTGTTTCACGTATGACTTTATCAATTAACATAGCTTTTTCCTTGCTTACGTAACCATTATTTAGATAGCGAGAAACTGTGCTTTTAGCTACTCCAGTTAGATTAGCAATATCTTGTATAGTGAGTTTTTGAGTCATGATAAAGTCATCCTTTGCAATAATTATTCTTCTGGTTTAAAGCATACCATAGTTAGAGCAAAAGCGACAGCTAAACCAATAAAAGTAAGTCCAATAGCATGTTTAGTTTCAAAGAGAACTTCTACTTTAGCATCAAATGGTGCAAAGACTTTGCCTTCAGATGGCACGATACCACAGCCAGCACCCATAACACCAGAGGAAAACGCAGGGTCTTTTATTTTGTTCAAGGTAATTAATTCGCCAGGAATAGGACTTGTTAGAATAAGATTTTTTATTTATGTACACTCCCTTAATTATGGAATTGGTTCCACTTATATGGTATCAGTTCCATAATTTTAAGTCAAGATTTAAATTTTATATTGTGTTTTGAAAAAGAGTATATATAATAAAAATAGAGCAAGAATGGTATAAATTTTATTTGGGTGGGATTTTTTATGGAAATAAGAAAAATTTATAGTGAATTTAATACACCTGTTTATTTAAGTAAAGCATTAAATTTATATTATGGAGGCTGGGAAATTTGTTGTCCTATGCATACATTTGGGCCAGCAATACGACAGCATTACTTAATTCATTATGTAACGAGAGGCAAAGGAAGACTTTGGATGAATGATACTTGTTATGTAATAGAAAAAGATACTATGTTTCTTATTCGTCCAGGAATAACATGTGTTTATCAAGCTGATAAAGATGATCCATGGGAATATTGTTGGATTTGCATTGATGGTTATGATGTAGAAAATATGTTAAATAATAGTGGTTTTGACAAGGTAAATCCATTATTTTTTGATAAGAGTAATGGTGAAGTTAGAAATGCTATGCTTAATTTTATATTTTATTTTTCTAAGTATAAAAATAATGAATATATGTTACTTAGTCGTTTATATAATATTTTTGGTCATATGAAAATACAAATGAAAAAACAACAAGCAAAATCTATTCATGTAGAAAAAGCTATAGACTATATATATGAAAATTATTATAAAAGTATCGCTATTATTGATATAGCAAATTATTTAGGTATAGATAGAACATATTTATATCGTCTATTTAAAGAAGAATATAATATGTCTCCCCAGAAATATTTATTAAATTTTCGTTTGAAAGCAGCTATGAATAAATTAGAAGGTGGAAATATGTCTATAGCTGAAATAGCATATAGTTGTGGTTTTAATGATGCATCTGCATTTTGTCATCAATTTAAGAAAGTTTATAAAGATACACCACTTAACTACCGAAGATATCCTCAATTAGCTATTCATGAATAAATAAAGAAAACCCCCTAGTTATTCACTAGGGGGTGAGTAAAGAATGTATATAAGTCCTAACACAAGAATTATATTAGAAGATAAGTTAATTGTCAATAAAATTTTCTAATAAGTTTATAGATAAAATATATATTAAATATTATTTAATACAGCTTCAGTCATAGCTTTTGTATCTGCTTTAATGAACCCTTCTTTATATAAATCGGGTGTGCGATATCCTTGAGCTAAAGCTTTATCTACAGCTTGTTCAATGCAAGTAGCGGCTTCTTGTTCATCAAGAGAATAACGAAGAAGCATAGCAGCAGAAAGTATAGTAGCTAATGGATTAGCAATGCCTTTGCCCGCAATATCAGGAGCAGAGCCATGAATTGGTTCATAAAGGCTAGTGGACTCACCGATACTAGCAGATGGAAGCATACCAATAGAACCACTTAAAACAGCAGCTTCATCACTTAAAATATCGCCAAAGAGATTGCCTGTTACAATGACATCAAATTGGCTTGGGTTGATGGCAAGTTGCATAGCACAGTTATCTACATAGAGATTTTCTAAAGTGATTTCAGGATATTTTTCCGCTACTTTAGCAGTTGTTCTACGCCATAATCTAGAAGTTGCTAAAACGTTGGATTTATCTACGGAAGTCACTTTATTTTTGCGTTTTTTAGCAGCTTGCATAGCAAATTCTACGATGCGATTGACTTCAGGAACGGAATAATTTTCTAAATCCCAAGCACGTTCATTGCCTTCATAGATTTCACTTTCACATTTATCGCCAAAATAGATACCGCCGATTAATTCACGTACGATTAATACATCAGTACCTTTTACGATTTCTTCTTTGAGTGGAGAATATTCAACAAGAGCATCTGCTACTTTGATAGGACGAAGATTAGCATATAATCCGAGTCCTTTTCTAAGCCCTAAAACTGCTTTTTCAGGGCGAAGTGTAGGTTCTACATTATCCCATTTTGGACCACCAACAGCACCGAAAAGCACAGCGTCAGCATTTTGTGCAGCTTCAAGTGTTGTCTGTGGAAGTGGGGTGCCACATAAATCATAAGCAGTACCACCAGCAGGATGACTTTCAAATTCAAGATTTAAATTATATTTATCAGAAACTTTTTTTAAAACGGCAACGGCACTATCAGTTATTTCTTGACCAATACCATCGCCAGGAATGACTACAATTTTTTTACTCATAGATAATCTTAACCCTTCTGTTTAATGTAGTTGATGAGTCCGCCAGCTTTGGCAATATCTTGGATAAATCCAGGAAGTGGCACAGCATGGAATGTATCACCAGTTGTGAGATTTTCAATAGTACCAGTGGATAAATCAACGCGTAATTTATCATTAGCATGGATTTTTTCTACATCATCACCAATTTCAAGTAATGGTAAACCAGTATTGATGGCATTGCGATAGAAAATACGAGCAAAACTGCTAGCGATTACTACAGGAACACCAGAAGCTTTGATGGCGATTGGAGCATGTTCACGAGAAGAACCACAGCCGAAGTTTTTACCGCCGACCATGATATCGCCTTCTACTACATTTTGAGCAAAAGTTTCGTCGATATCTACCATACAATGACTAGCTAATTCTTTTGGGTCAAAAGAATTTAAATAACGAGCAGGGATAATTACATCTGTATCAATATTGTCGCCATAGCGCCAAACTTTTCCTTCTAATTTTTCAGCCATATTATTCTACCTCCTCAGGAGTTGCGATTTTTCCAAGAATTGCACTAGCTGCAGCTACATAAGGGCTAGCGAGATATACTTCACTATCTACATGTCCCATGCGACCACGGAAGTTACGATTTGTAGTAGAAACGCAACGTTCACCAGCAGTCATAATACCCATATGAGCACCAAGACAAGGTCCACAAGTTGGTGTACTTACAGCAGCACCAGCTTCAATAAATGTATCTACATAACCATTATGAATAGCATCAAGATATACTTGTTGGCTACCAGGAATGATGATACAACGAACATTAGGATGTACTTTATGACCTTTTAAGATAGAAGCAGCGATTGCTAAATCTTCTAAACGTCCATTAGTACAAGAGCCGATAACTACCTGATCAATAGTGATAGGTTCTTTGATGGATTCAACAGTATGAGTATTTTCAGGAAGATGAGGGAATGCTACTACAGGTTTTAATTCAGAAAGATTGATTTCTACAGTTTGACAATAAGTAGCATCGCTGTCTGCTTCAACGATTTCATATGGTTTAGTTACACGGTCTTTAATATAATTGAGAGTTTCATCATCTACAGGGAAAATACCATTTTTAGCACCAGCTTCGATAGCCATATTGGCAATTGTTAAACGGTCAGTCATATTGAGTTCTTTGACACCTTCGCCAGCAAATTCTAATGCTTTATATAAAGCTCCATCTACACCGATCATGCCGATTAAAGTGAGCATAACATCTTTACCACAGATATATTTAGGTTTTTTACCAGTGATATTGACTTTGATGGTTTCAGGAACTTTGAACCATGCTTCACCAGTAGCAAGGGCAACGCCTAAATCTGTAGAACCAACACCTGTGGAAAAGCCACCTAAGGCACCATATGTACAAGTATGAGAATCTGCACCGATAGTTACCATACCAGGAGCTACAAGACCTTTTTCTGGTAAAATTACATGTTCAATACCTACACGACCAATTTCAAAGTAGTTTACAATATTATGTTTATGTGCAAAATCACGAACAATTTTAGCAAGTCCAGCGGATTTAATATCTTTATTTGGTGTAAAATGGTCAGGCACAAGAGCTATTTTTGTATTATCAAAAACAGGTTTGCCAATTTTTTCAAATTCTTTAATCGCAGGTGGAGCAGTTACATCATTTGCAAGTACCATATCAAGTTTGCAATTGATGAGCTGTCCAGGTTTTACCACATCAATTCCAGCATGTTTAGCCAAAATTTTTTCGGTCATAGTCATACCCATGAAAATCACTCCAATATCGTTTATTTTAAGTTAACAAATTAACAATGTCATTAAAAGATATGATATTACAAGTGGAAAAATTTTGTCAAGAGTAATATTTTGGCGAGAAAAACAGTAAAACTTTGGGTAAAAAGTATATTACTAGGGAGATTTTTTCTTTTTCTAGGAAAGTAAAAACGGACTTTTGATTTTTAGTATAGGAAATTTGTTTTTGCTAAAAGTATAAAAAGGTTTTATTTTCATTGATATTAATATTTGATTTTAATAATAATTATGATAAAATTTACCTATCAATAAAATAAATTTCTATAAAGGAGATGGAATAATGAAAAAGTATTTGAGTTCAGTTTTGATTATGTTATGTATTTTATTATCAGCAGTAGTGGCAAGTGCTGAAAAAGCTGAATGGAAAGCAGACAATTATGATTTAAGTAAGGTACAAAAAATTTACGTTGAAGATGATGTAGAAAAAGACGAAAGTGTTTCTTTTTCTGATTTAGAAGCTTTGAAAGTACGTCAATCTTTGGACGAAAATGAAAAATATATAAAAAAATATAGAATTGTAAATAATAAAGACATAGCAGATGCTGTTTTATCTGTGAAAATGTTGACATGGGGAACTAAGAAATATTGGGTAGATGAACAAACTGTTACAGAAAACCAAACTATTACGCATACAGGCAAAGATGGGAAGACTTCTTCAGTGACAATTCCTGTAACAGTAACAAAACCAGGTTATTATTATTACACTCAGTATTTTTCCGCTAAATTTGTCTTAACTGATAAAGACGGCAAGACAATATTTGAAAGAATTGATAAAAGAGAAGATGAAAAAAAAGCCTATGATATGTTTAATAGAGCAGTAAAAGATTTCTATAAAGACGTCAATTCTTTAAAATAAAATGTAAATTTGTATACAAAACACTTGCAAAAAATTATGCTATATGATAAGGTATTAAACAGCAATATTAAACAATTATAAATATAAAAATATGAAGAAAAGGAATAGTAAAATTATTTTCTTTTACAGAGAGCTGTTGATTGGTGCAAAACAGTAAGGAAGATTTTTTGAACTCGCCTTGGAATAGCTGGCTGAACATCTTAGATTATAGATAATTAGGTTAAGTCGGTACTCGACCGTTATATTGAGTTTAAAAATGAGTGCATGTAGATATTTTTACATGAATAAGAGTGGTAACGCGTAAGTACAGCTTTCGTCTCTAGTTTTAGAGATGAAAGCTTTTTTTATAAATTGTTATTGGAGGAATACATAATGATGAATGTTAATAAATATACTAAAGGTTATTTTATGCCACCAACAGTAGACATGAGTTGGACTCAAAAAGAATATGTGGATAAAGCTCCAACATGGTGTAGCGTAGACCTTCGTGATGGTAATCAATCTTTGATTATTCCTATGAGCTTAGAGGAAAAAATCGAATTTTATAAACGCCTTGTAGAAATCGGATTTAAAGAAATTGAAGTAGGTTTCCCAGCAGCTTCTGAAACTGAATTTGAATTTTTGCGTACATTGGTAGAACAGGATTTAATTCCTGATGATGTAACAGTACAGGTATTGACTCAAGCTCGTGAACATATCATCAAAAGAACTTTTGAAGCTTTAAAAGGTGTAAAAAATGCTATAGTTCATGTGTATAATTCCACTTCTGTAGCACAGCGCCAACAAGTATTTAGAAAATCTAAAGAAGAAATCAAACAAATCGCTATTGATGGTGCAAAATTACTTAAAGATTTAACTGAACAAGCAGGAGCAAATTATCGTTTTGAATATTCTCCAGAAAGTTTCACAGGAACAGAACCAGAATTTGCTTTAGAAGTATGTAATGCTGTTTTAGATGTATGGCAACCAACAAGCGATAGAAAAGCTATCATTAATTTACCTGCAACAGTGCAGATGTCCATGCCTCATGTATATGCAAGTCAGATAGCGTATATTTCTCAAAATCTTAAATATCGTGAAAATGTAGTATTATCACTTCACCCACATAATGACCGTGGCACAGGTGTTGCAGATTCTGAAATGGGCTTACTCGCTGGTGCTGACCGTATTGAAGGTACTCTCTTTGGTAATGGTGAACGTACAGGTAATGCCGATATTATCACTATCGCTATGAATATGTTTGCTTTAGGCGTTGACCCTAAACTTGACTTTTCTAATATGCCAGAAATCATTGAAATGTATGAACGCGTAACTCGTATGCATGTATATGAACGTCAACCATATGCTGGTAAACTCGTATTTGCAGCATTCTCCGGTTCTCACCAAGATGCTATCGCTAAAGGTATGAAATGGCGTGAAGAAAATGATGAATCACATTGGACTGTTCCATATCTTTTAATTGACCCACAAGATGTTGGTCGTCAATATGATGCAGATGTTATTCGCATTAATAGCCAATCTGGTAAAGGTGGCGTAGCTTATGTTATGGAACAAAAATATGGTCTTAACATGCCTAAGAAAATGCGTGAAGACTTCGGTTATTGTGTAAAAGGTGTATCTGACCATAAACATAAAGAACTTATGCCAGAAGAAATTTATCAGATTTTCCAAGACAATTATGTAAATGTTGAAGAACCATATAAATTGATTGATTTTGTCTTGAATAAACAAGCAGATGGCACATTTAAAGGTAATGTGCATTTGATGGAACATGGTCATGAAGTTGTAGTAGAAACACAAGGTAATGGTCGCTTTGATGCCGCAAGTAATGCTATACAAAAAGAATTTGGCATCAAATATGATAATTTGATTTATAGTGAACATGCTATGGAAATCGGTGCTACTTCAAGAGCTATGGCATATGTAGGTATTACAGCAGAAAATGGTAAAACATACTGGGGTGCTGGTATGGATACAGATATCATCACTGCTTCCATAAAAGCTTTAATCAGTGCAGTTAATCGCATGGATTAAAAGAAATTTATTTGTATATATGATTAATCTGTTAGTATAATAAATTTATTGTTTATATATTATATGTAGATAGAAAAGGTGGTTTGTTCATGAGAAGTGATTTAGTAAAAAAAGGTGCAACTCGTTCAGCACATCGTGCTTTATTTAATGCTATGGGATATGGTCCAGAAGATTTGAAAAAACCATTAGTTGGTATTGTAAATGCATTTAATGAAATAATTCCAGGTCATATTCATTTACGTACAATCGCTGATGCAGCAAAACTCGGCGTAGCTGCTGCTGGCGGTACACCTATTGAATTCCCAGCTATTGGTGTTTGCGATGGTATTGCTATGGGACACCCTGGTATGAAATTCTCCTTGGCTAGCCGTGAATTAATTGCTGATTCTATCGAAGCTGTAGCAACAGCTCATGCTTTTGATGGTTTGGTACTCATTCCAAACTGCGATAAAATCGTTCCAGGTATGCTCATGGCAGCTGCTCGTTTGAATATTCCTTGCGTAGTAGTAAGTGGTGGTCCTATGCTTGCTGGTCGCTATCAAGGTAAAGATGTAAGCGTAAGCACAACTTTTGAAGCTGCTGGTAAATTTACAGCTGGCAAAATCACAGAAGATGAAATGTATGATTTAGAAGCAAAAGCTTGCCCAGGTTGCGGTTCTTGCTCTGGATTATTTACAGCTAATACAATGAATACTTTAACAGAAGTATTAGGTATGGGTCTTTCTGGCAATGGTACAATTCCAGCTGCTTATACTGGTGCTAGAATTTCACTTGCAAAACAAGCTGGTCATGTAATCATGGATTTAATTGCAAAAGATATTAAACCTCGTGATATTTTAACTCAAAAAGCATTTGAAAATGCAATCACTGTAGATATGGGTATTGGTGGTTCTTCTAATACTGTACTTCATCTTACAGCAATTGCACATGAAGCAGGTATTAAACTTCCAGCTCCATTATTTGATGAAATCAGTGCAAAAACACCTTATATCACAAAATTAAGTCCAGCTGGTACTCATCATATGCAAGATTTAAATGAAGCTGGCGGTGTTTGTGCAGTAATGCATGAACTCAGCAAAAAAGGTCTTATTCATTTAGATGCACTCACAGTAACAGGAACTGTTGAAGATAGAATAAAAAATAGCGAAATTCAGCGTGCTGATGTAATCAAAACAGTAGAAGCACCATATCGTCCAACAGGTGGTATCGCTATATTACAAGGTAATTTAGCTCCAGATTATGCAGTAGTAAAAGCTAGTGCAGTAACAGAAGATATGCTTTGCTATAAAGGTACAGCAAAATGCTTTAATTCTGAAGAAGAAGCTATCGAAGCTATTACTGGTGGCAAAATCAAAGATGGCGATGTAGTAGTAATCCGCTATGAAGGTCCAAAAGGTGGCCCTGGTATGCGTGAAATGCTCAATCCAACTGCAGTTATCGCAGGTATGGGCTTAAAAGTAGCGCTTATTACAGATGGTCGTTTCTCTGGTGCTACTCGTGGTGCTTGTATCGGTCACGTATCTCCAGAAGCTATGGCTGGCGGTCCAATCGCATATCTTGAAGATGGTGATATCATTGATATCGATATTCCAAATCGTAAATTAAATGTATTAATCAGTGATGAAGAAATGGCTAAACGTAAAGCTAATTGGGTAAAACCTGAACCAAAAGTAAAAACAGGATATCTTTCCCGTTATGCAAAACTTACAACATCTGCTAGCACAGGAGCTGTTTTAGAGTAAGTGAATAAACAAAAAAGAATTGCTTTAATAAATGATATAACAGGTTTTGGTCGCTGTTCTGTAACAGTACAATTGCCATTGATTTCAGCTTTAAAGATACAAGCTTGTCCGCTTCCTACTGCAATTTTAGCAGCGCATACAGGTTTTCCTGTACATTATATGGACGATTATACTCGTCATATGAAAGCTCATATGGATAATTGGCAAGCTTTGAATTTAGAATTTGATGGCATTTTAACAGGTTTTTTAGGTTCTAAAGACCAGATTGAACTTGTATTAGAGTTTGCAAGACGCTTTAAAAAAGAAAATACTTTGTTTGTCGTTGACCCAGTGATGGGCGATGGCGGAAAATTGTATTCTTCTTATAATGAAGAACTTTGTTTGAAAATGCGACAATTATTGAATGTGGCTGATGTTTTAACGCCGAATTTAACAGAGGTTTGTCAATTATTGGATATAGAATATCCAAATAAAATGCCAACTGAAGCTGAATTATTAAAAATGGCACAAGCTATAGCTACTAAAGGCGTAAAGCAAATTGTAATTACAGGTCTTGTTAATGAAACAGCTGACAAAGTTTATAATTATATTTATGAGCAAGGTAAAAATCCATGTATGCAAGAGAATAATCGCATACCAGAAGAACATTCAGGTACAGGAGATGCTTTTGTGGCTATCTTGACAGCTTGTTTAGTTCGTGGAGAAGCTTTACCAAATGCTGTGCAAAAAGCAGCTGATTTTGTAGGAAAAGCAATGGCATATACTAATTCTTTAAATGTGCCATGGAATTATGGTTTATGTTTTGAAGAATATTTAACTGATTTAAAATAATAGCGTACAAAAATAAGCTTTAATTTTACTAAACATTGTAGTTAGTAGAATTAAAGCTTATTTATTACCAAATGCGAGCGTAAAGCCCCTAAATTTATTTATGGGGATATAAGCTCGCTAAAAAACAATGATTCGATATCATTGTTTTTTATTGTATTATATTTTTAATAGTTATATAATACTTTTATGAAATATAAATCAAATAATAATA
>ERZ838399.82-NODE-82-length-107301-cov-63.319919_pt1 | contig 107301 bp, 100 predicted proteins | sample MGYA00519683_ERZ838399 | MGnify/ENA primary metagenome ERZ838399 (study PRJEB31850, sample SAMEA3708833) | human gut metagenome | biome: human gut; feature: human-associated habitat; material: faeces | place: China | collected 2014 ...
AATTTAATATTCAAAAATCAAAAACTCGAAATCCAGTTATCCTGAATTTCGAGTTTTTTCGACAGACTGAGACCTCCGCAACAAACGGAGGTCTTTTGTATGCAGAAATATCTTAAATCAGCTGGCAGTCGCTCACAGCCTGCTTTTGTCAACAAAGTGGCTGATTAAATCCTTACGGGTTACAATGCCTATGAATACTCCCGAATCATCTGTAACGGGAATAAAGTTCTGATTTAAGGCTCTTTCGTAAAGTTCTTTCATATCAACGCTGATTTTTACAGACGGGTTAAAATCGGTACGAATAAGGTCACGCACAAAATATTTTTCCTGCGACTTTATTCCCTGCGTTTGCTTTTCGACTATGTACCACAAAAAGTCGCCCTCGCTGACTGTACCGACATATTTGCCGTACTCGTCAATTACAGGCACAGCGGTGTAGCTATGGGCTTTCATCTTTTCAAGCGCCTGTCTGATTGTACTGTTCTCGTAAATATAAGCCACTGTTTCCTTTGGCTTTAATAACATAACAATGTTCATTTTATTATCTCCAATTAAATTTCAGACTTAGATGTCATATATATTTTCCCGATTGCAAAGACTATTGCAAACAATAAAAGCGGTGGGTCTTGCTCAAGCAAACCTGTAAGAATAAAAATCACGCTTGGAAAAATTGCCGTCAGCATATGCAATGTATGGTTTCTGCTGCGGTAAAACATTATGCAGCTTAAAATATGCAGCAACAGCAAAAATACCATTGACACAATCCAAAAGATTTTCATTGTATCTGACAAAAAGCCGTCACCCTGTATTCCGAATCCGCACACCATAAGAAAAATTACGGCAAAGCCGCCAATCTGCTCAAATCCCTTTAATCCTCTGTTTACAGAATCTGTCGGAGGTTTATATTTTTTATCAATATTTCTGAAAATCATCCACACAATAAATAAAATTACAATTACGGGTAATCCGTATAAATTAAAAAATTGCATTAAATCATCCTAAATATATTATATGTTTTTATTAATTCTATCACAGTTTTTGATAATTCTCAAGAGCTTTATTCTACAAATTATCGCAAAATATATATTTTTTACAACAAAAGTGCATAAGTGACAGAATTGTAAATTGATTTTTCAGAAAAAAGATTGTATTATATTAAGGTACACATTTTTGTGAATAGAAAATTTTGGAGGAGATTTCTTGAGCACCGAGAAAAAGCGAAAACGCTTTAGAATAAGCGGAAAGCTTATTTTTAATATAATAGTTCTTGGCATTACCTTTTATCTTATAGTCTTTTTCTGCGTTTCCGAAAACGGAATGATTGACCTGTTGTCCTCGCCCGATGGATTTATATGGGGCTGGATAATTGCAGGACTTATAGCGTTTGATATGAATATAATTATTGATACCTTTGTAACGCAAATATTAATAAGAACACAATACCCTGATTTCAGGTTTATTGATTCGCTAAAAGTTGCGCTTGTAGGTGTATTCTTCGGTGCTGTCACTCCATCAAATACCGGCGGACAGCCTATGCAGCTTTATCTGCTGTCCAAAATGAAGGTTGGCGTAGGATTCGGCTCGGCGTGTATGACGCAAAAATTTGTGTATTATCAAATTGTTACAGGCGTTTTCAGTATTCTTGCAATTATAATTAAATTTGATTATTTTAAATCCGCCTTTACCAATATATGGTCTACCCTGTTTATCGTACTCGGCTTTTTGACACAAACAGTTGTTACCGTTTTGTTTTTGGTTGTATCGTTCAGTCCGAAAATTACAGGTAAACTTATTAAGTTTATAGATAAAATTTTACATAAATTCAAATTTATCAAAAATCCGGATAAAAAAATGAAATCGCTTAAAGAGCAGGTAGAGCTTTTCCATCAAGGTAACAAAAAGCTCTATGAAAACAAGAAAAGAATGTTCTTGCTTTACGGACTTGTTGCAATGCAGGTAATCGCTATCCTCTCTGTTCCGTACTTTGTTTATCTTTCGTTTGATATGCATGGCATCGCTATCGAAAATGGACAAGTACCGCTTAATTTTCTCGATACAATTTGCATTCAGTCGTTTGTGCTCTTTACCTCAAATCTTGTACCATTACCCGGTGCATCGGGCGGTGCAGAACTTGCATTTACTATGTACTTCGGACCTTTCTTTGTCATCGGTGCGGCAAACAAAATCAAGCCAGCTATTCTTCTGTGGAGATTCATTACATACTATGGTGCAATACTGATTTCTGCTCCGTTCTCTTACCTAACCAAAGGTAAAAGGATTGACGACGCTATAAAAGAAAATGAAATGTCCGGCACAAAGGAATTTGAAAAATTAAAAACTCAACCGAATAAATAATTAAATTGCAGTTTGGCACATTAAAAAGCAACAATAATGTGCCAAACTTTCTTTTATGTTGACTTTTCTATATCAGCAAGCAGAATTTTGCAATATTTTTTGAAGAATATTGCAAAAAAACTTGTTTTTAGCTCAATTCTGATTTATAATTATAAAGTAACAAGAGTGAAAGAGGAGATTTATATGGTTACACTTGATAAAATCTATCACGCATCTTATGTACTTAAAGATGTAGTTATCCCTACCCCGCTTGTTAAGGCTTCCGCTATCAGCAATGACTGCGAAATTTACCTCAAGCCTGAAAACTTGCAGATTACAGGCTCATTTAAGGTAAGAGGCTCGGGATATAAGATTTCTCAGCTCACAGAAGAAGAAAAGAAACATGGTGTTATTGCTTGTTCCGCAGGCAATCACGCTCAGGGTGTTGCACTTGCTGCAACAAAATACGGCATTAAGTCACTTATCTGCTTGCCTGATGGCGCTCCAATCTCTAAGGTTGAGGCTACAAAGGGTTACGGCGCAGAAGTTTGTATGGTGCCGGGTGTGTATGATGATGCCTACAACAAGGCTTGTGAGCTTCGTGACGAACATAACTATACTTTTATTCATCCGTTTGACGATGAAAATGTAATTGCAGGTCAGGGTACAATCGGCATTGAAATTCTTGAAGAAATGCCTGATGTAGACGCTGTTGTATGTGCAATCGGCGGCGGCGGACTTATCTCCGGTGTTGCTTGCGCAATTAAGAGTCTTAATCCTAACATCAAGGTTTACGGTGTTCAGGCAGAGGGCGCTCCGTCTATGTATGAATCAATCAAGCAGGGCAAACCTGTTCATCTTGACAAAGTATCTACTGTTGCTGACGGTATTCAGGTTAAAGAGCCGGGCGAGCATACTTTCAAGTATGTTCAGCAGTATGTTGACGATATCGTAACTGTAACAGATGACGAAATTTCATCAGCTATTCTTGCACTTATCGAATCTCAGAAGATGATCGCCGAAGGTGCAGGCGCTGCACCACTCGCAGCTGTAATGTTTAATAAGCTCCCTGTAAAGGGCAAAAAGGTTGTTTGCGTAATCTCAGGCGGTAACATTGATGTTACTATCCTCTCAAGAGTAATTAAGCGTGGTCTTTTAAGATCAGGCAGATCGCAGACACTTTGCATTGAACTTCAGGATAAGCCGGGTCAGCTCAAGCAGGTTGCCGATATCATCGCAGACAAGGGCGGCAATGTTATTTCTATCCACCACGAGCGTGCGAGCGAAGGCACAGACATTAACGGCTGTTACCTGAGAATCGTGCTTGAAACAAGAAACTTTGATCATGTAAAAGAAATTACAAACGCACTTACAAGCGCAGGCTTTAAGCTCGTATAATTTACGGAGGGTTTTATTATGGAAAAGATTTATACTAAAAATGCACCGGACGCTATCGGCCCATATTCACAGGCTGTTGTAGTAAACGGTCTTGTATTCACATCAGGTCAGATTGCAATTAACCCTGCAAGCGGCAATGTTGAGGCTACTACAATTGAGGCTCAGACAGAGCAGGTTTGCACAAACCTTAAAAATGTTCTTGAGGCATCAGGCAGCTCACTCGAAAAGGCTGTAAAAACAGTTTGTTTCTTAAAGGATATGAACGACTTTGCTGCATTCAACGCAGTGTATGGCAAGTATTTCACAGAAAAGCCTGCTCGTTCATGCGTAGCTGCTAAGCAGCTCCCAAAGGATGTTCTCGTTGAAGTTGAAGTAATCGCCGAAGTTTAATTCTGTACAAAATCTGTTGATTTTTTCAAAACAAAAACCTGCACTTTAATTATAGAGTGCAGGTTTTTTGCTTAGCAAACTGCTTTAGATAAATGATCATAAGCCGCAGACAGTATTCTTTTTGAGCTTTCATATTCAAAAGTATTGTAAGCCTCATCAAACGCTAAAAGTTTAACGGCTGATAATTCAGACTTTTGAAATTTTACATTTTGATTTTTATATTCAGCAAGAAAATAAACTATTTGCTTTACTGTATCGACTTTGCTCGGAATTATATGCTCGTCGACTACCCTGAAGCCATCAATAAGATTTGCTTTTACACCGACTTATTCAAATATTTCTCGTAAGGCGGTTTGTTCTTCAGTTTCATCTGCTTCCATATGCCCTTTTGGAAATCCATGAAAGCCTTGAAGCTGCTGCACAATTAAAAATTTATATTCGTTGTTTTCTTTTGTAAATACAACAGCTCCGCAAGATTTTTCGTATTTCATAGGCTGATTAATTTATTCAATCACAAGTTCAACAGGGCAATGGTCGCTGCCGAAAACCTCTGTGTGTATATCGGCACTTACGAGCCTTGAATCAAGAGCCTTTGAGGTTAAGAAATAGTCAATACGCCAGCCTGCATTCTTTTCTCTCGCTTTAAATCTGTATGACCACCACGAGTATATTCCCTCTCTGTCGGGATAAAAATAGCGGAAAGTATCGGTAAATCCGCTGTCCAAAAGTGTGGTCATCTTGCCCCTTTCCTCATCGGTAAAGCCTGCATTTTTGCGGTTTGTCTTTGGATTTTTAAGGTCAATTTCATTATGCGCAACATTAAGGTCGCCGCACACAATAACAGGCTTTGTCTTTTCAAGATTTTTCAAGTATTCTCTGAAAGCGTCCTCCCACACCATTCTGTAATCAAGCCTTAAAAGCTCGTTTTTGGAATTTGGCGTATAGCATGTAACGAAGTAATAGTCCTCAAACTCCGCAGTAATCACTCTGCCCTCTTTGTCATGTTCCTCAATTCCGAGCCCGTAGGTAACGCTTATCGGTTCTTCTTTGGTAAAAAGCGCAGTGCCCGAATAACCCTTTTTCTCGGCATAGTTCCAATACATATGATAGCCGTCAAGCGGTAAATCAATTTGTCCTGCCTGCAATTTTGTTTCCTGCAAACAGAATACATCTGCATTTACTTCATTAAAAAAGTCAAGAAAGCCCTTTGTTACGCAGGCTCTCAGTCCGTTTACATTCCAAGATATAAATTTCTTCATATTAATTCTCCTCGTTCAAAAGCTCTGCCCACTCAGCCTCCTTAAAGCCTGTAAGCACCCTGTTGCCCTTAATAAGAATAGGTCTTTTTACTAACATTCCGTTTGTGGCAAGCAGTTGATATTTTTCTTCAAGCGACATTTCGGGCAGTTTGTCCTTTAAATTCATTGACTTATAAAGCATACCGCTTGTGTTAAAAAACTTTTTTATGTCAAGTCCGCTCATTTCGTGCCATTTCTGCAATTCTTCGGCTGTCGGATTACATTCAACGATGTGTCTGTCCTCGTAATCGGCACCTTTGCTGTCTAAGAAATTCTTAGCCTTTTTGCAGGTCGAACATTTCGGATATTCTAAAAATAACATAAAATCACTCCTGTTATAATTATACAAATATAGTATAAAATATTTTTCGATAATAATCAACATTTTCGGCTCTTTGCTTGAAAATTATTTTGAAATTTTATATAATATTGTTATGAATAAATTTGAAATTTTAAAACATTACTTTGGTCACGATACTTTTCGTGACGGTCAGGAAAATATAATAGATAATATTTCAAACGGTAATGACGCACTCTGTATTATGCCGACAGGCGGCGGAAAGTCTATTTGCTATCAGATACCTGCGCTTATGTCGGACGGAATTGCAATTGTGATTTCTCCGCTTATTTCACTTATGAAAGATCAGGTTACTTCGCTAAATCAAAACGGAATCAGAGCGGCATACATAAACAGCACCCTCACTTCTGCCCAACAATCGAGGGCAATTTATAACGCTATGCGTGGCGAGTACAAGCTGATTTATGTTGCGCCCGAAAGGCTTGAAGCGCCTGCATTTTTAAACCTTTGCAACAGCATTAAAATTTCACTGATAGCCGTTGATGAAGCGCACTGCGTGTCACAATGGGGACACGATTTCAGACCGAGCTACCTAAAAATTGCAGATTTTATTTCAAGACTTGACAACAGGCCCGTTATATCTGCATTTACAGCAACTGCAACAGACGCCGTAAAAAGAGATATTTTAAATCTGCTCGGACTTAAAAATCCTTATCAAATAACAACAGGCTTTGACCGCAAAAATCTCTTTTTTGCAGTAAAGCGTCCGCAAAGAAAGCAAAAGGAATTACTCGCCATTGTCAGCGAACACAAAAATCAGAGCGGAATAATATACTGTGCTACTCGAAAAAATGTAGAAAAAGTCAGCGATTTTCTCAATGATAACGGTTACCGCTCACTGATTTACCACGCAGGCCTGAACAGTGAAATACGAAACCGAAACCAAGAGGATTTTATCAATGACAGGTGCAATTTGATTGTTGCCACAAATGCTTTCGGAATGGGCATTGATAAACCCGATGTGCGCTTTGTGGTGCATTACAATATGCCGAAAAATCTTGAAAACTACTATCAGGAGGCAGGCAGAGCAGGCAGAGATGGCGAAAATTCGGACTGTATTTTGCTATACAGTCCTGCCGATGTCCACACTCAGCGGTTCTTTATTGAGAATAATGACGAAAATGATGAACTGACCGATGAACAGCGTGAAAAAATCAAGAAAAACGATTACTACAAGCTCAACAAAATGGTCGGCTACTGCACCTCAACAACCTGTTTAAGAAACTATATTCTCAATTATTTTGGCGAATATCATACTAACGATTGCAATAACTGCTCGGCTTGTCTTAAAGAATACAAGCTGACAGATGTAACGGTTGATTCACAAAAAATTCTTTCGTGCATTATAAAAACCCGTCAACGCTACGGAGCGTCAACCATTATTGATGTGCTTGCAAGCTCCAAAAAAGAGAGTATTATAAATGCAGGACTTGACGAGCAGTCAACCTACGGCATTATGAGCAAAACGAAAAAGGCGGCAATTTCCGAGCTGATAACCAAGCTGATTGACGAGGAATACATACATCAAACTGAGGGCAAATATCCGATTTTAGAGGTTACTCAAAAGTCATACCCAATTCTAAAAGGGCAAAAGAGCCTTACAATGCGGCTTGCCGTAAAGGAAGATTTGCATAGAGAAATTCAGCAGGCGGAGATTGACCGCAGCTTGTTTGATAAACTCAAGGAGCGCAGAAAATATCTTGCAGATAAAGCCAGCGTTCCTCCGTATGTTATATTCAGCGATGCATCTTTGCGTGATATGTGCGCAAAACTTCCGACAAACGAAAATGATTTCTTGAGAATATCCGGTGTAGGTATTAAGAAACAGGAAAAATACGCAAAAGAATTTATCCCGATTATTAAGGAATATAAGAACTCAAAATCATAAAAACGGCATACCAATTACGGTGTGCCGTTTTTGCTTAATCTGAAAATTTAATTTGTAAATCCTGCAAATCTGCGCTTGGAATATCGTTTTCAAGATTATCTCTTGCTAAGTCGTTGTCTATATAAGAATAAAAATTTGAAATAGGTCTTTCACTATGCGGCTTGCTGTGATATACCTTTTGCGAGGGCGGCTGAGTTCCCGCAATAATCGGATTAGCTTTTTCGTTGCTCAGCCTTGCCCTGCCCTGCAATTCCGGCACAAGCTCCGCTTTGCTTTTGTGTTCACTGTGAATGTCATCAACTCTGTGCATTCCTTTTTTAGCCATAAAATCACCTCAAAAGTATTTTGCACAATAAAAGCAAAAATATAAGCACAAAAAATCCTGCCTGAAAAATCAGACAGGATTTTGAATTTATTAAAGGATTTAATTAGCAAACACCCTGAGCAATCATTGAATCTGCAACCTTCTCAAAGCCTGCGATGTTAGCACCTACTACATAGTTGCCCTCATAGCCATACTTCTTAGCAGCATTATCAATGTTGTGGAAAATATTAACCATAATGTTCTTAAGCTTAGCGTCAACTTCCTCAAATGTCCATGAAAGACGCTGTGAGTTCTGCGACATCTCAAGAGCAGAAGTAGCAACACCGCCTGCGTTAGCAGCCTTACCCGGAGCGAAGAGTAAACCTGCCTCCTGGATGAGCTTTGTAGCCTCAAGAGTTGTAGGCATATTAGCGCCCTCTGCTACTGCATAGCAACCGTTAGCGATAAGTCTCTTAGCATCGTCAGCGTTAAGCTCGTTCTGTGTAGCACATGGAAGAGCAACATCACACTTAACTGACCAATCAAATTTACCCTCATGGTACTCTGCATTTGGACGGTAGTTCTTGTACTCTGAAAGTCTGCCTCTCTTAACTTCCTTGATTTCCTTAACAGCGTCAAGGTCGATACCCTCAGCATCGTAAACCCAACCTGTTGAGTCAGAAAGTGTAACTACCTTTGCACCAAGCTCAGTAGCCTTCTGTGTAGCGTAAATAGCAACATTACCGGCACCGGAGATACAAACTGTTGCACCCTTGATGTCTTTGCCGTTACACTTGAGCATTTCCTCTGTGAGGTAAAGAAGACCGTAACCTGTTGCCTCTGTTCTTGCTAAAGAACCGCCCCAGTTGAGGCCCTTACCTGTAAGAACGCCCTCGTATACATTTCTGATTCTCTTATACTGACCGAACATATAACCGATCTCACGAGCGCCTGTACCAATATCACCGGCAGGAACATCAGTGTCTGCGCCGATATGCTTGCAAAGCTCTGTCATAAAGCTCTGGCAGAAAGCCATAACTTCGTTGTCGCTCTTGCCCTTAGGGTCAAAGTCAGAGCCACCCTTACCGCCGCCGATAGGAAGACCTGTTAATGAGTTCTTAAAAATCTGCTCAAAACCGAGGAACTTAATTACACCAAGGTTTACAGACGGATGTAATCTTAAACCGCCCTTGTAAGGTCCGATAGCGCTGTTGAACTGTACACGGAAACCACGGTTTACCTGTACCTTGCCGTTATCGTCAACCCAAGGAACTCTAAACATAATAACACGCTCAGGCTCTGTGATTCTTTCGAGAATTGCGTTCTCCTGATACTTAGGATTAGCCTCGAATACAGGCTCAAGTGATGTTAAAACTTCTGTAGCTGCCTGAATAAACTCAGGTTCGTTTGGATTTTTTGCTTTAAGCTTTTCGAGCTGTTCACTTACATACGACATTGTATGTTCCTCCTTATTAATTCAAAACAATTTATCATTACCACAAATATTTATGTGCTGTGGCTTTCGACATACTTATAATACTACTTTTTCAATCATTTTGCAAGTTTTTTAAATAAAGATTATAAACTTGTTAATATTCGGCAATTATTTTGGCTAAAATACAAATATTTTACCTAAGTTATGAAAGTTGTTTGTGCCGGAGTTGCTTAAAAGTGAGTTTTTCATTAAATAATCCGCTTAGTATAGTTTTTCAGTTGAAGCTTCAATATTAGCTTTTAGTTGCATTTGCACATAAAGTGTGATATAATACAAATAGTAATATTTTTAAAATTGGTGATTTTATGGACTACACTAAAAAGCTAAAGGAACTGAGAATCGCAAACGGATATACACAAGCAGAGATTGCCTTTCTCCTGCATACAAGGCAGGAACAGTACAGCAAATACGAAAGTGGCAAGCGTGAATTGCCAATAAAACACCTTATTGCATTATGCAGAATTTACAAGGTTTCGAGCGATTATGTCTTAGGACTTGAAAAGTACAGTAAAAAGTAATACAAAATAAGCGCAACAAAAAAGCCTGAGAACACTTAATTCTCAGGCTTTGGGTTATATTCAAATTCACTTATTATTTAAGTTATAATTCTCATTCCAAAATTTTTCTCAATTTCATATTTTTCCTTATAATAAAAAAGGTCACTTCTGAATTTCTCAAAAGTGACCTTTGGTTTTATTAAATATCGTTTCTTACGATATCCTCATAGCTTTCTCTCTTTACAACAACTCTTGACTTGCCGTTGTTTACCATAACAATAGCAGGACGAGGAATTCTGTTATAATTAGATGCCATTGAGTAGTTATACGCACCGGTTGAAAGAACGGCAAGTGTATCGCCTACTGTAACAGGAGCTACCTGTGTGTGCTCCTGAACAAGGTCGCCGCTCTCACAACATTTGCCGGCTACTGTAACAGTCTGTGTAGCCTCTTTGTCTGCATGGCTTGCGTTTACAACTGTATAATCAGACTGATAAAGTGCATATCTGATATTGTCGGTCATACCGCCGTCAACAGATACATAGGTTCTGATGTCAGGGATTTCTTTGATACCGCCGACGGTGTAAAGTGTAATACCTGCCTCACCAACAATAGAACGACCCGGCTCAATGAAAATATAAGGAACAGGCACATTGTGCTCGGCAGCCTTTGCCTTTACAGCAACAGAAACCTTTTCCATATAATTCTCATAAGGAACAGGCTCGTCACTGTTTACATACATAATACCAAAGCCACCGCCAAGGTTTAAGTTGCTGATTGTAACACCAAGCTCGTCCTTAATTTTGCCGATGAAGTCCATCATAATTTCAGCGGCTGTAACAAATGGGTCAATATCAAAAATCTGTGAACCAATGTGGCAGTGGAGTTCTGCAAGGTTTACATTTTCATACTTGAGAGCCTTTTTAACAGCCTCAAAAGCCTCACCTGTTTCAAGTGCAAATCCAAACTTTGAATCAATCTGACCTGTTCTGATGAAATTATGAGTGTGTGCGTCAACACCCGGCTTAATTCTGAATGAAATCTTTGCCTTTTTGCCGAGCTTACCTGCAATTTCGTTTAAAAGCTCAAGCTCGTAAAGGTTATCAACAACGAAAGTGCCAACGCCTGCGTTAAGCGCAAGCTCAATTTCGGCAGCTGTCTTATTGTTGCCATGGAAATGTGTTTTTTCCATAGGGAAACCTGCCTGCTGAGCTGTATAAATCTCGCCGCCTGATACTACATCAAGTCCGAGATGCTCTTCATTGGCAATTCTGCAAAGCTCCTTACAGCTGAGCGCCTTACTTGCGTAAAGCGGCATACCGTTTCCGTTATAGAATTTTTTGAAAGACTCAACATATGAACGGCAGGTTGTTCTGATTGTGTTTTCGTCAAGTACATAAAGCGGAGTGCCGTACTCCTTTGCAAGCTCAACTGTGTCGCAACCGCCGATTGTAAGATGTCCTTTTTCGTTAATGTTTAAGCAATCATTTACAAACATTCTCTCATACCTCCTGATATTTATTTTCGCAGCCTTTTATTCGGTCTGCAAAATATGTGACTCTATAAGAGCCTTTATTTCATCTTTGCCATATCCGTCCTGTGCCGAAAACTCTATCATTGGCAAATCATCAATAGTGCTGAAAATGTCCTGATAGTATTCAAGCTGAAGCTTTTGATTTGTTTTATTCAGCTTGTCACGCTTTGTAAGCACTACGGCAAACGGGTAATTACTTCTGTAAAGAAAATCCACCATTTCGAGGTCATCGTCTGTCGGAGGATGACGCATATCGAGAATTTGGATAATCAATTTTATATTTCTTTCCTGTGCAAAATATCCCTCTACAAGCTCTGCCCAGCGTTTCTTTTCGTTTTTAGAAACCTTAGCATAGCCATATCCGGGTAAGTCAACCATACGAAATTCCTTTAATTTATAGAAATTTATAGTAGCGGTTTTACCCGGCTGTGCGCTTACTCTGGCAAGCGCTTTTCTCTGCACAAGTTTGTTGATAAGCGAGGATTTTCCGACATTTGAATGTCCCGAAAAAACAATTTCAGGCATATCGGACTTTGGTAATTGCTCCTTTGTGCCGGCGGCAAATTCAAATTGTACTTCGTTAAAATTCATTTACCTCACCCCTACTGTCGGATGTTTTCCGATTTGGTAGTTACCGTATTATCGGCAACTGCGTTCCATTGCTTTTCTGAAATTACAGGTACATCAACTATTGCAATCGGGACTACCTGCGAGAAACTTGTAACAGGAATAAAACTGAGCTTTTCCTTTACAACAGGATCTATCTCCTCAAGGTCAGCCTCGTTTTCCTTAGGAATAATAACGGTTTTAATGCCCGATTTATATGCAGCCATACTTTTCTCTTTTAAGCCGCCTATTGGCATTACATTGCCTCTAAGGGTAATTTCACCTGTCATAGCTACATCACGCTTTACAGGCTTTCCCGTTAAAGCAGAGTAAATAGCTGTTGCCATTGTAATACCCGCCGACGGGCCGTCCTTCGGTACAGCACCCTCGGGAGCGTGAATATGAATATCTTTATTTTTATAGAACTGCGGATTTATACCAAGTGAATTTGCATGACTTCTTATGCAGGTTACTGCCGCCTTTGCCGACTCCTGCATTACATCGCCGAGCGAGCCGGTAAGCTCAAGTTTACCAGTACCCTCCATTACAGCAACTTCAATAGGCAAAAGCTCGCCGCCAACGCTTGTCCAAGCAAGTCCGTTTACTGTACCGATTTCGTCCTTTGCAGATAATTTATCGGTTGTAAACTTTTTATGTCCAAGCATTTCGAGAACTTCTTTATCTGTAATTTTAAATGTTTCCTGTTCTTCCTCAAGCTTTTTTACAGCGCATTTACGCAAAATATTTCCGATTAATCTCTCAAGCGTGCGAACGCCTGCCTCTCGGGTATAAAAATCAATGAGAAAATACAGTGCAGACTGAGTAAACTTAACTTCCTTTGTAGTAAATCCGCACTTTTCAATTTGCTTTGGCACAAGATGCTTTTTAGCAATATTAAACTTTTCTTCTCTCGTGTAGCTGTCAAGCTCAATGATTTCCATTCGGTCACGCAACGGTGCAGGAATTTGAGATACATCGTTAGCAGTTGTAATAAACATTACATTTGACAAATCAAAAGGAATATCAATATAGTGATCTACGAACTTATTATTTTGCTCGGAATCAAGAACCTCAAGTAACGCAGAGGTAGGATCTCCCTTGTAATCACTTGCCAGCTTGTCAATTTCATCGAGAATAAGCACAGGATTGTTTGAACCGGCATTCTGAATTGCAGTCATAATTCTGCCGGGAATTGAACCGATATAGGTTCTTCTGTGGCCTCTGATTTCAGCCTCGTCACGCACACCGCCGAGAGCTATTCGCTGACTTTTTCTGCCGATTGCTTTCGCTATTGACTGAGCAATAGATGTTTTACCAACACCGGGAGGGCCTGCAAAACAAATAATTTGTCCATCCTGTGAGCCTCTCAACTTTGCAACAGCAAGCTGTTCGATAATTCTTTCTTTTATTTTTGCAAGTCCAAAATGCGATTTATCAAGTTCTTTTCTCAGCTTTGTAACAGAAATCTTATCCTTTGTAGCCACATTCCATGGGAGGTCAAGCACTGTGTCAAGATAAGTTCTGATAACCGATGCCTCCTGACTTCCGTACGGCATACGCATCAGCTTTTTGCACTCCTTGATAAGCGCATTTTCTGATTCCTCGGCAAGACCTAAAGCATATATTCTTTCAGCATATGCCTCCGCCTCGGCAGACGGATTATCGTCCTCGCCAAGTTCTTCCTCAATAATCTTCTTCTGTTCTCTAAGAAAATAATCTCGCTGATTATCTTCGATTCTATCTCTTGCTTTCTGAACAATATCCTTTTCAATAGAAAGAATATAGGTTTCATTTATAAGAATATCAAGCAACATATCAAGTCGCTCGGTTTGGTCGAGTTCCTCAAGAATAGTTTGCTTTGCCTGATAATCAAGCACAATGTTGTCAGCTATGTAGTCTGCAAGCTCACCGCAAGACTTGCAAGAGGCAACCTTAAATATAATATCATTAGGTACTCGAGGAGCTACCTTGACATAGTTTTCAAATTCAAGTCTTACAGCTCGCATTAAGCCGAACTGTTGGGAAGTATGCTTGAATTTTTTATCAGGATAAGGCTCGACTTCAGCCATAAGGCAATCCTGAGAAAAAACAGGAGTAACTATTCCTGCTCTGAATTTTCCCTCAATTACAACTCTTGTGGAATTATCGGGCTGTTTTATAACCTGCACAATTTTTGCAACTACACCTGTTAAATAGCACTTAGTAATATCGGGGTCATTTTCAGCGGCATCTTTCTGAGTAACAAGAAAGATAAGCTGATCGTTTTTCATAGCCGCATTAATTGCGCTGATGCTCTTTTTTCTTCCAACATCAAAATGGATGAGTGCCTTTGGGAAAACAACAAGTCCTCTGAGTGGCAGAACGGGCAAAAGTATTAAATTATCGTTTCTATCATCCATTTTCTATCCTCCCATCATAATTTATTTCACAATTAAATCTAATCAAAAAAAGCTGTATTGTTTTTTCGGCAATACAGCTTTAATTATTTACAATACTTTAAGAAGCTGTGCTTCGTTTTTGACGCTTCTTTGCATCTTGTTTTAAGTTTATTGAAACAGCCGCCTTATCTTCGTTTCTGAGAAGTTCAGGCTCACTGCCCTCGGTTACAACCTTTTCTGTGATTGTTACCCTTTCAATAGTAGGGTCAGACGGAATCTCAAACATAAGGTTTGTGAGTATTCCCTCCATAATTCCTCTAAGTCCTCTTGCGCCTGTTCTCTGCTCCTGCGCCTTTTTAGCAACAGCCTTTAAAGCATCCTCCTCAAAGACAAGTTCAACATTATCAAGCTCAAACAGCTTTTTGTACTGCTGAACGATTGAGTTTTTAGGAACGGTAAGAATCTGCACAAGAGCCTCGGTATCAAGACCGCTGAGAGCGGTTATAACAGGAAGTCTGCCGATAAGCTCAGGAATTATGCCGTATTTAACAAGATCATGCGCAGTAACATCTTTCATCCAGTAGGTTTCATCAAGTTCCTTTTTGTCCTGAATAAATGATTCAAAACCGATTACAGATGAACCCTTGCGCTTTGTAACAATCTTTTCAAGACCGTCAAAAGCACCACCGCAGATAAACAGAATATTTTTAGTGTTAATCTGCAAAAATTCCTGCTGTGGGTGTTTTCTGCCGCCCTGAGGAGGCACATTAGAAACAGTGCCCTCAATAATCTTGAGCAATGCCTGCTGAACGCCCTCACCGCTTACATCACGAGTAATAGAGGGGTTTTCAGACTTGCGAGCAATTTTATCTATTTCATCAATATAGATAATGCCACGCTCTGCTTTTTCAATATCAAAATCGGCAGCCTGAATGAGTTTTAACAAGATGTTTTCTACATCTTCGCCAACATAGCCGGCCTCTGTAAGTGTGGTGGCATCTGCAATGGCAAACGGAACATCAAGCGCTTTTGCAAGAGTTTGAGCAAGCAAAGTTTTACCTACGCCTGTCGGGCCGAGCAAAAGAACATTACTTTTTGAAAAATCAACATCAGTTTCGTTTGAAAACACTCTCTTGTAGTGATTATAAACTGCAACACTGAGCGTAACCTTTGCGGCATCCTGACCTATAACATATTCGTCAAGAATTTCTTTGATTTCCTTAGGCTTGAGCAGCTTTGGAATAGAAACAGCGTCATCTTTTTTAGCAAGCTCTGCATCAACTGCCGTATTCTCAAGCTCCTCTGTCTGCTCAAGAATATTCATACACAAATCAACGCACTGGTCGCAGATATATACGCCGTTGCCTGCAATAAGACGGCCAACTAATTCTTGTGGCTTTCCGCAAAAAGAGCAGTATATTTCTTTTTCATTGTTTTTGTTTGCCATTAAGATTTCCTCACCTTATCTTTTTTCAATAACCTTATCGATAAGACCGTATTCAAGAGCCTGCTGAGCAGTCATAAAGTTATCTCTGTTAGTATCTCTTGCAATTACATCAATCGGCTGTCCTGTATTATCAGCAAGAATCTGATTAAGACGCTGTTTCATATCAAGAATATGTCTTGTATGAATTTCCATATCTGTTGCCTGACCCTGAGCACCGCCTGATGGCTGGTGAATCATAATGTCGCTGTTAGGAAGAGCAAGACGCTTGCCCTTAGCACCGGCTGCAAGGAGGAATGCGCCCATACTTGCTGCCATACCCATACAGATAGTGGAAACATCACACTTGATGTAATTCATTGTATCAAATATTGCAAATCCATCTGTAACACTGCCGCCGGGACTGTTGATATAAAGGCAAATATCCTTAGTAGGATCCTGGCTTTCAAGATAGAGCAGCTGAGCTACTACTACGCTTGCACTTGCACTGTTCACTTCTTCTGTGAGCATAACAATTCTGTCATTAAGAAGTCTTGAATAGATGTCATATGAGCGTTCGCCTCTACTTGTCTGTTCAAGTACATATGGTACTAATGCCATTTGATCATAACCTTTCATTATAGTAAATAGTAATTAACAAAAAACAGTTAAATATTCAATTATTTAACAACTGCGCTGTCCTTAACCATATTAAGAGCCTTTTCAGCCTTAACATCGATTGAAAGTGTTTCAGCAGGAACTGCACCCTTAACTGTTTCAACATCTACCTTGTAAGCCTCAGCCATCTTGTTGTAAGCCTCGTCAAGGTCAGCATCTGTAACTTCAATGTTTTCTTTCTTAGAGATTGTTTCAAGAGCAAGTCTTAACTGAACTCTCTTCTTAGCCTCGTCAGCGTACATCTTCTTTAAGCCGTCAAGGTCAATACCCATATACTGGAGATATGTGTTCATATCAATGCCCTGTGAACGGATTCTCATCTCAAAATCTCTAACCATTTCATTTACCTGATTGTCATACATAGCCTGTGGGATTTCGCCCTCAAGAAGCTCAATAAGTTTTTCTGCAATCTGGTTATCTTTATCTTTTTCAGCCTCATCTGCAAGACGAGCAGCGATAGTTTCCTTAAGCTCATCTCTGTACTCAGCAACAGTCTCTTTCTCGGAAACATCCTTTACAAATTCGTCGTCAACCTCAGGGAGTTCCTTAGCCTTAATCTCATGGAGTTTAATCTTAAACTCAGCATCCTTGCCTGCAAGCTCCTCAGCCTGATACTCTTCAGGGAACTTAACATTGATTGAGAATTCTTCATCAGTGTTATGACCGATAATCTGCTCCTCAAAACCGGGGATAAAGTTGCCTGAACCGATTGTAAGGTTGTAGTTTTCAGCCTTACCGCCGTCAAATGCAACGCCGTCAACAAAGCCCTCAAAGTCGATTACTGCGATATCGCCGTTAGCAACAGGTCTGTCCTCAACAGTAACCATTCTTGAGTTACGGTCACGGACTTTCTCGATTTCCTCGTCAATAAGCTCGTCGGTAACTTCTGTTGACTTCTTTGTAACCTCAATGCCGAGGTAGTTGTTGATTTCCATATCAGGCTCAACAATGATATTAGCCTTAAATGTAAAGCCGTTTTCAACCTCTGTAACTTCGATTGACTCAACAGCTACAATCTTTACGCCAGCCTCTTCAGCTGCGTTGTAAAGAGCCTCAGGATAGCAATCCTGCATAGCGTCATCATAGAATACTTCTTTGCCATACATTTTCTCGATAACATGGCGTGGAGCTTTACCCTTTCTGAAACCGGGAACATTAATCTTCTTAACTTCCTTCTTATAAACAGTGTTAAGTGCTTTCTCAAAAGTTTCTCCGTCAACTGTAACAACTAATTCGTATGAATTAGCCTGCTCAAGTTTTTTGCTTTCTTTTAATGCCATTTTTAAAAATCCTCCAAAATTGAATTTATTATACAAATATAATCAGAATTAGTTTATTATAACACACATATTTGATTTTGCCAATACTCAAAAGCAAATTTATGCTTATTATCGTACTAAAACAGGCATAAATGCGAGTCGATCGCAAGAGATCAGCTTAAAATTGACACCTTTATATTCACCTTCAACAGCATAGCGCATATTTGCCTTGCCGTGTATGTGACCATAGTAACATTTTTTAATATTGTGTTTTAATAAAACATTCATAATTTCGCTACATTCGGTGTTGCCATAGACAGGCGGATAGTGCAGAAAAACCACAGGCTCAAGTCCTGTTTTTTCTGCCTCTGAAATTGACATTTCAAGTCTGCCTACCTCACGGTTAAGCACCTTAATATCAGCGTCAGACTCATTTTCGAGAAACCATCCTCTTGTGCCGCAAAGCGCAAACTCGCCGCACTCATATGTATTATTAAAGAGAATATTTATCGAATTGAGCTTATTATTGTCGAGAAATTTATCAATTTTACTTTTAGTTCCCCACCAATAATCATGATTGCCCTTGAGAAAAATTTTCTTTCCGGGCAGATCATCTATATATTTAAAATCGGTATATGTTTGTTCAAGCTTCATTGCCCAGGAAATATCTCCTGCAATCACAACAGTGTCATTTTCGGTAACAAGAGCTTTCCAGTTCTTTGTGAGCCTTTCAACATAGTTGTCCCAGCCTGCAAAAATATCCATTGGCTTATCTTCACCAAGCGACAAATGCAGGTCAGCTATCGCAAATAAACTCATTCCTTAATGTTAAGTGCATCAAGAACATACTGAGGCATAGAATTAACCTCTGTAACATCTGAGAAACGAGCCTTTTTATCCTTAAGTGCTGCAAGTGGAGCCGGAACAGGAGCGTTTGATACTTCAAAGAGCTTTTCAACCATATCAAATTCATTCTCAGGGAGGTTTGTGCCGTCAGAAACAGCCTCAAGCACTGCCTTAGAGAACTTGTATGGGCTTGCAGTTGATGCGATTACAGATGGAGTTGTGTCGCCTGTCTGCTCAACATACTGCTCATATACATTAACAGCAACTGCTGTATGAGTATCGCAAAGGTAGTTATCTGTATCAAACAAAGCTTTGATTGTAGCCTTTGTCTGCTCATCATCGCAGAAACCGCCGAAGAATTTTGACTTGATTTCAGCCTTGATTTCATCAGAAACCTCATACTTGCCAACAGTTTTGAGTGCTGTCATAAGCTCCTTTGTTGTGTCAGCATTGTTGCCTGCGAGCTTATAAATAAGTCTTTCGAGGTTGCTTGATACGAGAATATCCATTGATGGTGAAATTGTTGTGTAGAAATGTCTGTTTTTGTCATAAACACCTGTCTTGATAAAATCAGAAAGAACATTGTTTGAGTTTGACGCACAGATAAATTTGTTGATTGGAAGTCCCATAATGCTTGCGTAATATGATGCAAGGATATTACCAAAGTTACCGGTAGGAACTACAACATTAATCTTATCTCCCATAGCAATTTTGCCTGCATTAACGAGATCGCAATATGCTGAAATATAGTAAACAATCTGTGGAAGAAGTCTGCCCCAGTTAATTGAGTTTGCAGAACTGAAAAGCATATTGTTAGCCTCGAGTTTTGCTGAAATTTCAGGAGTTGTAAAGATTTTCTTTACGCCTGTCTGTGCATCATCAAAGTTGCCCTTGATAGCGCAAACGGTAACATTGTTTCCTTCCTGTGTGTTCATCTGGTGTTTCTGCATTGGGCTTACACCGTCAACAGGATAGAAAACGATAATTTTTGTATGGTCAACATCTTTAAAGCCTTCAAGAGCAGCCTTGCCTGTGTCGCCTGAAGTAGCAACAAGAATTACTGCGTCTTTGCCGTCATATGTCTTTTTAAGAGATTTAGTAAGAAAATGAGGAAGAATCTGGAGTGCCATATCCTTGAATGCGCAAGTAGGGCCATGCCAGAGTTCAAGAATATTAAGCTCCTTACCATTGAGCTTTGCGTAAGCCAACGGAGCAGGATTATCACTGCCGAACTTCTCTTTTGTGTAGGCATTTTCAACACAATCGTTGATTTCTTCTTCTGTAAAATCAGAAAGAAAATCAGCGAAAACTTTTTTTGCTCTGCCCTTATAGTCCAGCTTTAAAAGCTCGTTGAATGTTTCTGCGGAATACTTAGGAAACTCCTGTGGTACAAAAAGACCGCCATCCTTAGAAATACCCTGGGCAATAGCCTGAGCAGCCGATACTACCTCGGCAGCATTTTGAGTACTGTTATACAACATATAAATCTTCCTTTCAGAGTTGCTTTACACAAGGTACATTTTACTACATAATTTAGCAAATGTCAAAGTTTTCAAAGAAATTAACTGCATTTTCATAAAAAATTTTATCAATTATGGCTTTTGAGTAGTTTTTTTGCAGGAAAATATTATAAATATCATAAAGATTTCTGTTATTCTCAATATCTCTCGGCAAATTTCCACCGTCAAAGTCACCGCCAAGGCACAAGCTGTTTTCACCGCCAAGTGACAAAAAATGTTCTGCGTGCTTTACAATATCATCAATGCTCGCCTTTTCAGGCTCGTTATTGAGAAAGGCATTGTGAAAATTAAGTCCGACTATCCCGCCATTTTCAAATATAATCTTAGCCTGCTCGTCAGTTAGATTTCGCCTGTGCGCAGTCACCGACCTTGAGTTTGAGTGGGTGGCTATAAACGGCTTTGCAGCAATTTCACATACATCATAAAACAGTTTATCGCTTGCGTGTGATACATCAATGACAATGCCTTGATTTTCAATTTCACAAACCGCTCTTTTTCCAAACTCGGTAATGCCTGTCGGATTTTGTACCATAGCGCCGTCGCCTATACAGTTTTTGTCATTCCAAGTAAGGGTAGCGATTTTTATATTTGACTCTGCAAGATATTTTATATACGAAATATCGTTGTCAATAATCTTGCAATTTTCAAGAGTAAACATACCAAGTTTTTTGCAATTACTTTTCTTTATTTCTTTAAGCGAATTAATTAATTTAATATCATATTTTTTACTTTCCTGTATTAGTGTGCTTTTAGCTTTGTCAAAAAGTGACCTGCCCTGTTTCACACTTAAATCATCGGGTACCCATACTGCAAAGCACTGCAAATATTTGTCAAAATCCACATCAGTCTGCACATCAAAATCAGAACAAGAAAAGTCGTGGCTCAAAGTCACGACTTTATACAATGTATCGCAATGCAAATCAAATACTTTCATAAGAATCTCCTTCAAAAGCATTTTCAATATAATTAATGTCAACTACTTTACCACTTTGCGTATCGGTAAACACCTCGCTGACATCAAAACGAAAGTAAGCATCGAGGTGTTTTTCTGCAATATACATAGCTGCGGTTTTCATTATTCTTGCAATTTTTCTGCGGTCAACTGCCTCATAGGGTCTTGCCAAAAAATTCCCTGCTCTCGTTTTAACTTCCGTAAATATAATATATTCACCCTTTTGGGCGATTATATCAATCTCACCGCATTTTCGTCTGTAATTGCGTTCAAGGATTTTATATCCGTTTTTTCTCAGGTAACGCTCTGTGTATTTCTCTCCAATGTCACCTGTTTGTTTGGTTGTAAACAACTTCATAATTATTTATACAGCTTTTTAAGAAAGCTCTTGCGGTGATACGGGCAAGGACCGTACTTTAAAATTGCCTCTCTGTGTGCGGTTGTTCCGTATCCCTTATGCTTGTCAAACCCATACATCGGATATTCTTCCGCATACTTGTAAAGCAGTCTGTCCCTTGATACCTTTGCGAGAATAGATGCACACGCAATAGACATTGACTTTGCATCACCCTTAACAATGCACTCTCCGTCAATATCAAGCTGTGGCAATCTGTTGCCGTCTATCATTGCGTAATCAGCCTTAACATTGAGTCCGTCAATAGCTCTGCGCATAGCAAGCATTGTAGCGTTAAGTATATTGATTTCTTCTATTTCGTCAACAGTGGCATATGCAATGGAATATGCAAGTGTCTGCTCTCTGATAACATCAAACAAAGACTCACGCTTTTTCTCGCTGAGCTTTTTAGAGTCATTAACACCGTCAATAACCACGCCCTCAGGCAATATAACGGCAGCGGCACAAACAGGGCCGGCAAGTGGGCCTCTGCCTGCCTCATCTACTCCGCAAACTGCCTTGTAGCCTTTTGCAAGAGCCTCTTTTTCAAATTCAAGCCAATCCATTATCTCACCTATTTATCTTTCGGGCATTTCGAGGGTTATTCTGCCGAGCTTTCCACTTCTGAATTCATCAAGCAGCATAATTGCAGCTCTCTCTGTATTGATTTCGCCGCCTGAAATCAGCATACCTCTCTTTTTGCCTATAATATTCAATAATTCATAAGAATCTACTGCGTCAAGATCCACATCATCAAGTTTGAATCTCACTATAAAATCAGCAGGCTTTAAACTGCGCAAAAAATCAAGCAATCTTACAGCAAGAAGTTCTGTATCAAGAATCTGATCCTTTACAGCGCCTGTAAAAGCAAGTCTTTCGCCAACAATTTTATCGTCAAATTTAGGCCACAAAACGCCCGGTGTGTCGAGCATTTCAATATTTTTTGCAATGGAATACCACTGATTACCTCTTGTAACGCCGGGTCTGTCCTCTACCTTTGCTCGATTTTGCTTTGCTACCCTATTAATGAAAGAAGATTTACCGACATTCGGGATACCTACAATCATAATTCTAAGCATCGGGTTTACCATACCCTTTGCCTTAAGTCTTTCTCTGCGTTCGGCAAGAACATTATTTACGGCAGGAGCAAATTTATTTAATCCCTTGCCGCTTTTGCAGTCAACGGCGATTGCGGTTACACCCTGCGAGGCATAGTAATCAATCCATCTGCTTGTTGCATTCTGATTTGCCATATCGCATTTGTTAAGAAGTACAACCTTTGGTTTATTCTGAATAAGTTTTTGCAAATCAGGGTTTTTACTGCTGAGTGGTATTCTTGCATCGAGAATTTCTGCCACTGCGTCAACAAGTTTTAAGCTCGCCTGAATCTGCCTTTTGGTTTTGGTCATATGACCGGGAAACCACTGTATAGTTTGCATTTCGCTCATTTTATCAATCCTTAAATTTAGTATAAATATTTTAAATGATTAAACGGATAAAACACAAACTGTGCCTTACCAATTACCATGGTTTTTGGAATAAGCTGAATACTGCCACTTCTGCTGTCAAGTGAAACAGAACGATTGTCGCCCATAACAAAAACATATCCCTCGGGTACTGTTTCGGGAATTTCCCACCCAATGGTAGGTTTTGTAGTAGTTGATGCAACATATTCTTCGTCAAGCACAACACCGTCAACTATAACTCTGTTGTTATCATAGTCAATTTTTATTGTCTGACCCTCGGTTGCGATTACCCTCTTTATAATAATTTTTCCTATTTGCTGGTCAGCATCAATGGCAACAATGTCACCAACCTGCGGCGTATATAAAAAGTTTGTAAGTATTACCTTATCACCGTCAAATAAGGTATCTTTCATTGACTCACCGTCAATATTAACATCTTTTACAAAAAAAGTAAAAACAATACTTATCAAAGCAAACAGAAATATTACCGTTTTAAAAATATCAAATATGTAAACAGGCAATTTATTGGTATTTACCTGAATTTTTCTCTTTGAGGTTTTATTTTTAAATTTCATATATCCTCCCAAAAAAACAAAAGCTTATTTCAATTATAAAACAGAAATAAGCTTTTATCAATAGTTGATTTAAAATTTTTAGTAAAGATATTTAAATTCAGAAAATGGGAAAACCACAAATTGAGCTTTACCGATAACACTGTCTTCATCAATAAGTCCTATTCTTGAATCACGACTGTCCATAGAAACGCCTCTGTTGTCACCCATAACAAAAATCATACCGTCAGGAATAACCTCAGGAATTTCATAGTCAGCCTCAACATTGCAGAATGTTGACACATCAAGATACGGCTCATCAATTATAACACCGTCCACAAGAATTCTGTCATTTTCATAGTCGAGCTTAAGAGTTTGTCCTGCGGTAGCAATAACACGCTTAACAATAGGTTCTTTGTACTCCTTACCATGAGAAATAACCACAATATCATTTGGCTTTGGTGTGTAATTAAAATTAGTTACCACCAGCTTATCACCGTTTTGTAGGGTTTCTACCATTGAAGTACCCTTAACATCAACAAGTCTGAAAAAGAAATTCAAGCAGAACATCACGATAACAAGGGCAAAGATAATCGATTTTAACCAATCATATACATTAGATGCCGCACCGTCAGCCTTTGCGGCAACAAACTTGTTGCTTTTCTCCTGCTCAGGACTGCTGAATGCTATATAATCACCGCTATCCTCAACAGATTTATTCTCTGACTCAGCTTTTACATTTTCCTTGGTATCAACTGCTTTGTTTTCAGTTTCATCTATATTATTAGTGTTTATTTTATTTTCACTCAATTTATCCACCTGCTAACAAATAAGTAAAGTAAAAAAGGGACTATAAAAGTCCCTTTCCTTACATTTGAAATTACTTACGGATCTGCTCTTTAACCTTAGCAGCCTTACCAACTCTATCACGGAGATAGTAGAGCTTGCTTCTGCGAACTTTACCATAACGAATTACCTGCACGTCTTTTACATTTGGTGAATGGAGCGGGAACACTCTCTCAACACCAACGCCGTAAGCAACGCGTCTTACAGTAAATGTTTCAGCAACACCACTGCCCTTTTTAGCAATAACTGTGCCCTCAAACATCTGAATTCTTTCTCTTTCGCCCTCACGGATGTTTACAGAAACCTTAACTGTGTCACCTACATTAAACTTAGGTGTAGTTTCCTTAACTGAACCGGCAGCAATAGCTTTTAATGCGTCCATTATAATTCCTCCTGTTTTTCTGACATTCGTACCCAAATTAGTGCAGAGGAATGTCTGCTTCAAAATAACGGTTATACCGCCACTCGAACCTCGTCATAGGTATGACGGTTTCAAATGCTTTTATATTTTACCACAAGAGAATATAAAATGCAAGACTTTTTTCTGTTTGCGGCAAATTATTTTGATATTTTCTCAAGCTTTTCAAGATATTTCTTAAAATAATCGGGCAGTTCAGAAGTAAATTCCAAGTATTCGTTAGTTCTTGGATGAATGAATCCGATTTTTCTTGCGTGCAGGCACTGACCTGTAAAATCTACCTTTTCATTCTTAATGCCGTACACCAAATCGCCCGATACAGGATGACCCAAGTACGCCATATGCACTCTTATTTGATGTGTTCTGCCTGTTTCAAGAATACATTTTATATGTGTGTATCCCTTGTATCTTGCAATAACCTTGTAATGAGTAACAGCGTGTTTGCTGTTTTTTTCGGTAACGCACATTTTCTTTCGGTCATACTGACTTCTGCCGATTGGTGCGTTTACAGTACCCTCATCATCTTTAAGATTTCCGAATACAATCGCCTCATATTCTCTTGTAAAGGAATGCTCCTTTATCTGCTCGGCAAGAGAATAGTGGGCAAAATCGTTCTTTGCTACAATCAATAAGCCGCTTGTATCCTTGTCTATTCTGTGAACTATACCGGGGCGCATAACTCCGTTTATTCCCGACAACGACTCTCCGCAATGATAGAGTAAAGCGTTTACAAGTGTGCCGTCATAATTTCCTGCCGCAGGGTGAACAACCATTCCTTTTGGCTTATTTACCACAAGTAAATCATTGTCCTCGTACTCAATTTCCAAGGGTATATTTTCCGGCTTTGCCTCATATGGAACAGGGTCGGGAATTTCAAGCGAAATTTTATCTCCTGATTTTAATTTATAATTTTTCCCCACTATTTTGCCATTGACAATTACTTTTTCCTGCTCAATCAGCTTAGCGGCTGCGGTTCGTGTAAGCGACGGCTCATTATCGGCAATATATTTATCAATTCTAATATTATTGCTTTCAGCAACAAATTCAAGCTTTGTCATTTTTCAAATCCTTTTTGCCTGTGCTTGTAAAGAAAAGCACATAGATCATAAGCAATACCGTACCGACAGTTATGCAATAATCTGCAAAATTGCATACGGGCGGAAAGAATGAAAGACTGATATAGTCGATCACATAACCGTATAAAACTCGGTCAATAAAATTGCCTATTCCGCCGCCTACTATAAGAGCAACCGATGCATAAAACAATTTACTCTGCGGTTTCTTTTTGAACATATAAATTAAAATTGCGGCAATAAGAGCGGTGGTAAGCACTACAAATATCCATCTGTTACCTGCAAAACTGCCAAAAGCCACACCGTTGTTCTCAACATATGTAAAAGAAAGCAGATTATCAATAACAGAAACACTGCCAACTTCTTTTAGGTTTGCGTTTACAAAAAACTTAATAACCTGATCTATCGCAGCAAGCGCTACACCTATTGCAACAGCTATATAAGGCATAAAACTCCCCCATAAAGCTAAATCGGTGCAGCAATACTGTTACACCGATTTAGTATTAAATTAAATATTATTTTAAGATATTGCAGCAACGCTCGCAAAGGTGTGGATGCTCGCTGTCTTTGCCGACAGTTTCGCTGATAATCCAGCAGCGCTCGCACTTTTCGCCTGTTGCCTTTTCAACAACAATTTCGAGCTCTCCGTCATTTTCAACGATTTCAACGGCAGAAACAATAAATGCAGCCGCAAGCTCAGGTTCAGCTTTCTTGAGGAAGTCAAGTTTTGCACCGCTTGCCTTAAGAATAACCTTAGCCTCAAGTGAGCTCTTAATTGTTTTATCTTTGATAAGACCTTCAAGTGACTTCTTTACATCGTCACGCAACTGATGAATTTCATCCCAGAATGACATAAAGTCAGCGTCTGTATCAACAGCAATCTGCTCAGGCATTTCATTAAAGATTACATTCTCAGCATTTTCTGTTGATGAGTGCGGCATATACTTCCAAATTTCATCAGATGTATATGCAAGAATTGGGCTGATCATTCTTGTCATTGCGTTAAGAATGAGATAAATAGCAGTCTGAGCAGCCTTTCTTGACTTGCTGTCCTTTTTCTCTGTATATAGTCTATCCTTGAGTACATCAAGGTAAAAGTTAGACATATCAATTACGCAGAAGTTTCTGATTGAATGATATACCTGGTGGAATTCGTAGTTATCATAAGCCTGCTTAACCTTAGCAATAAGCTCGTTGAGTTTTACGATTGCCCACTTGTCCATAGGCATAAGCTCATTTACAGGAACAGCATCAGTATCAGGGTTAAAGTCATATACATTACCGAGAATATAACGGGCAGTGTTTCTGATTTTTCTGTATGACTCTGAAATCTGCTTTAAAATTTCGTTAGAAATATGAACATCTGACTGATAGTCGGTTGATGATACCCAAAGTCTGAGAACATCTGCACCGTACTTTTCTGTAACATCCTGTGGGCTGATACCGTTGCCAAGTGACTTACTCATCTTTCTCTTTTCTTCATCAAGAATCATACCATGAGTAAGAACAGCTTTATAAGGAGCAACACCCTCAGTTGCAACAGATGTAAGGAGTGATGATTGGAACCAACCTCTGTACTGGTCGTTACCCTCAAGGTAAAGGTCAGCAGGGAACCGGAGGTTATCACGCTTGCTGACAACGGCAGCGTGTGATGAACCGCTGTCAAACCAAACATCCATAATGTCTTTTTCTTTTTCAAACTCAGTACAACCGCACTTCTTACACTTTGTACCCTCAGGTAAAATTTCAGCGGCGCTGTGGTTATACCAAGCGTTTGAACCCTCTTTTTCAAACAAATCTGCAACAGCCATCATTGCGTCATTGTCAATGTGAGCCTCGCCACATTCTTTACAGAAGAAGATCGGAATCGGAACACCCCATTTTCTCTGGCGGGAAATACACCAATCCTTTCTCTCCTTAACCATATTTGTAATTCTGTCGTGTCCCCATGATGGAATCCACTTAACGCTGTCAATAGCCTCGCAAGCCTTATCTTTAAAGTCATCAACAGAGCAGAACCACTGGTCGGTAGCTCTAAAGAGGATAGGAGTTTTACATCTCCAGCAATGCGGATACTGGTGGATAATTTTCTTTAACGCAAATAGATAACCGTTTTCATCAAGGTAAACAGCAATCTTTTTGTTAGCCTCATCAGTAGTAAGACCGGCAAACTGACCTGCCTCCTCAGTGAGAACACCGTTAGAATCAACAGGACAGATTGTAGGAATTTCAGGGTAATTCTGACAAACATTAAAGTCATCAACACCATGACCGGGAGCTGTATGAACGCAGCCTGTACCGCTTTCAAGAGTTACATGGTCACCTACAATTACAAGCGACTCTCTGTCAAGGAACGGATGTGCAGTCTTAATATATTCAAGCTCGCTGCCCTTTACAGTAGCAACAACCTCATAATCTGTAATTTCAGCGGCCTCAAATGCAGACTTGTAAAGCTCGGTAGCCATTACAAGATATTCGTCACCTGTTTTGATGATAGAATACTCATATCTCGGGCCTACGCAAATAGCAACATTGGCAGGCAATGTCCAAGTTGTTGTTGTCCAAATAACGAACTTAACCTTTGAGGGGTCAATTCCGAGATTTGAAAATACGCCCTTATCATCAGTTACAGTAAACTTTACATAAATTGAATGACATGGATCCTCGGCATATTCAATTTCAGCCTCAGCAAGGGCAGTCTTACACTCCGGGCACCAATAAACAGGCTTTAAACCCTTGTAAATATAACCCTTTGTAGCCATTTTAGCAAATACTCTGATCTGCTCAGCCTCAAATTCGTGCTTAAGTGTGATATAAGGATTATCCCACTCACCGATTACACCAAGTCTTTTGAACTGTGTGCGCTGGTCATTAATATAACCTGTTACAAATTCCTCGCACATTTTGCGGAGCTCTACAATAGAAATTTCGGCAGAGTTACCGATACCTGCTTTCTTTCTTGCTTTAAGCTCTGTTGGAAGACCGTGAGTATCCCAACCCGGAACATAAGGAGCTTTAAAGCCTGCCATATTTTTATAGCGTACGATAAAGTCCTTTAAAATTTTATTTAATGCGTGGCCAAGATGGATATCGCCGTTTGCATATGGAGGGCCATCGTGGAGAACAAATAAAGGCTTGCCCTCGTTTACCTCCATAAGTTTTTCATATACCTTGTTATCTTCCCATGCCTTAAGAGTTACAGGTTCGCTTTTTGGAAGACCTGCTCTCATAGGAAAGTCGGTTTTCGGAAGATTAAGTGTAGAATTATAATCCTGAGACATTGGTTACACTCTCCATAATTTTGATTTAAAAATTCTTAAACGATTAAAAATTAATCGGCAGAAACATCATAGTTGTCGCCAAATTTCAAGTGACCGAATTTTGGTGATTTTTTCTCTGTGTTGTCATCCTCGGAATCAGAAGTAATATCTGCTATCTCTTTTATTTCCTCAGGCTTTTTTACCTCAACAGCAACCGGCTCGGCAGGCTTAACTGTTTCCTGTGGCTTTTCCTCCATTACAGGTGCTGTCGGATATTTTTCGTTAAGCTGCTGTCTTGCAGCCTCTAACTCGGCAGCGGTAGGAAGGTCATTAATCATCTGAAGATGTTTCTTATAAAGCTCAACAAGCTCGCCCTTTAGTTTTACTGCGTCTGACTGGAGAAGAAGATAATTTTCTTTTTCTGTTGCAGTCATTCTGTTTGTATCTACTAAAAGCTGCTGTGCCTTTGTTTCAGCCTCTCTAACAATCTTAGATGCCTTTTCCTTAGCCTCTCTAATGCAAGCGTCAGATACTTTCTGAGATGCAAGAAGGGCATTTCTAACTGTTTCTTCGTCTGCTCTGTACTGCTCTACTCTTGTTGCGAGAACATCAATTTTATGAACAAGGTTAGTTTTCTCTTTCTTTAACTGTTCAAAAGCTACAATGACTTCATCAATAAATGCGTCAACATCATCAGCCATGTAGCCCTGACGGCCGGCTTTTCTGAAACTAACATTCTTAATTTCATCAATAGTAATCATTTAAAGCACTCCTATCTGAAATGTATTACTAAAATTTTTCGGCGACCTTTTTTGGTTTCACCCAAAATTTTATCTAACTTAAATTTTCCTTTACCTCTTACAGTAAAGGTATCTCCCTCTTTAACCTGACAACTTACATTCTGAGTTGTAACAAAGTTAAGAGTTGTTTCTCCCGATAAAATCAGTTTTGCCGTTTTATCCCTCGATAGTCCGCTTACTGCGGCAACAATATTATCAAATCTAAGAGATGAAACCGTAAGACTCATTTCCTCTGTGCCCCTGCCCTGCGGCAGAGAATTTAAATTCGGTTGGACAATTTTTACTCCTGCTCCGCCGATTTTAAAAATCTGTGATTCTATATAATCTTTAAGCTCGCTTTTTACAAACACAACAGTTCGTCCGTTATCCACAAGAATATCTCCAACTGTATCTCGCTCAATGCCAAGCGACATAAGCGTACCGAGAAAATCTCTGTGTGTGAGTTTATCGCATACTCTGTACTTAAACTCAATAGCGGATATAGGAAAGGCTGACTGCTCGGGTTCATCATAAAACACCCCGAGCATCTTTCTTTCACTGTTCTCACTGCCGCCAAAGAAAATATAATTTTCAAAGTAAATACTTCGCAGCACCTTTTCAGCAAGTGCCTGATGTGTTTCGCTCATAAACTGAGAGAAAACAGGCTTTTGTCGAGTAAAGCAAAGCGAGGTCATATCCTCAATTCTGGAGCAGAAAAGCTCATCGTTATCAGAAGTAAACACCGCTGTTTTCTAATTCGTCAAGTAAATCGTCACCTGTAAGATCTACATTATTAGGAATGATAATGTATGTATTAGAGGCAACCTTTTTAATCTTGCCGTCATTTGCATAAGCAACACCGCTGAGGAAGTCAAGAATTCTTCTTGCCATATCCTTGTTAGTGTCCTCAAGATTAAGAACTACTGTATGCGACTTAATAAGGTCATCTGCGATTGTGCGTGTTTCCTCGCCAAATCTTTCAGGCTTATAAATACCAACCTGAATCTTAGCCTTAGCATTGATATTAACAACCTTGTTCTTAGATGTAGGAGCTGTTGCTCTCTCTCTTACAGGCTGTTCCTCAACCTCTTCTTCCTCATTTTCATCAGCATAACCGTACTCATCATACTCCTGCTGATACTCGTCATCGGGAGCATCCCACATACGCTTGAATTTATCCACAAAACCTGCCATTATATTAATTCCTCCTTGAATTATTTACTGTAATCTCTGGCACCAAAAAGTGACGATCCTACTCTTACCATAGTCGCACCTTGAAGTATTGCCTCATAATAATCAGCAGACATACCCATTGATAGTATAGTCATACTTATATTATCTAATTTTTTTGACGATATGTCAATAAAGATATTACGCATATTATCAAAATATTTTGAAATTTTATGTGTATTATCACAAATTGGCGGTATAGCCATAAGTCCTTTTACCGAAATTCCCTCCAAATCAACTATCTGACACAATAATTCTTCAAGCTGCTCGGGAATAACTCCCGACTTATTTTCTTCTCTGCCAATGTTTACTTCCACAAGCACATCGGTCTTTTTTCCGATTTTTAATGACTGCTTGGAAATCTCGGACGCAAGTTTTAAAGAATCAACTGACTGAATAAGATCCACCTTATCTACAATTTGGCGAACCTTGTTTGTCTGCAAATGTCCTATAAACTGTAAAGACGCATGAGCAAGGTCATACTTTTCATATTTAGAAAGCAGCTCCTGCACCTTATTTTCGCCAATGTGGTCAAGTCCGAGAGAGATTGCGTAGTTTATTACATCCGCATCTACTGTTTTTGTTGCGGCAAGAAAAGTAATGTCCTCTCTTTTTCTGCCTGATTTTTCGGCAGCCTCAGCAATTCTTTCGTTAATAAGCTTGTAGTTGTATTCTACATCACTTAATGACCTTTCCATCATACAAATCGTCCCCTTCCATTATAACCTGATCATACAGCGAAATTGTTTCGCCGCTGAACAATATGCCATCAGCAGGTGATGGATCACATAATACAAAATCATTACCTGCATAGAGAATAGATATTTCTTTAAACTGAACTTCACTGCCGTAGAGTACATAGACACCCTGAACTTTTTTGCTCTCTTTATGTTCGTTGCCCTTGCCATCGTAGGTTGTCTTTTCTACATAATCATCATGAATAGCCTTTTTGTTGACACGAAGTCCCGAATAAGTGCCCATACCGATTTCAACAGGCTCCTGTCTAATCTGAGAAAGCGAGCTGTCCATATATGTGCACTGGAAAATTGCGAGAGCTTTATCGGAATTATTATACTGAACAATTTTATAAATTGACGCAGGCACTGTGTTTGATGAGGCATCTGAAAAGTCGATTGTAACATCGTCACCCCAAAGTGTGAGATCTGTTGCCTCGTCATTGGTGATTTCACACGCAATATACCAATTAAGACCGCTTATCACCTTGCCGATATTATTATTCGGTACATTTGATTTCTTGATATTTTTAAGATTGTCAAGTGTAAGATTTCCGATTTTTGTATAATCATAGCTGTTCTCGTAGCCGTCACAAGAAGTAACGAAATAGCCTGCCTTAGGAGCATTAATCTCTGCTATACTGTCCGAAGAACTTTTTAGCTCGTTAATCTGAGCCTGCAAAGACGCAATCTCAGGCTTAAAGCTTGTAGTCTTGCCTGTGAAAGACTGATAATGATTGACAGCATTTATAATTGAACTTATGTTTGAATCAATTTTACCGAAGTTTCCATTATTAATATTATACAAATAAGTTTCAAGATTTGATGTAATGTCATTCTTTATAGTTTCAATACCCTCGGTGTTAGATTTCCTCGTCTGCTCAAGTTTTGTAAGATCATTCATACTTTGTTCAAGTGATGCCGCCTTTGTACGGGCAACCGCATCTTCTTCCGTAGAATAAACACTTGCAACCGAACAGCCTTTCTGCACCTCATCACCGTTATCTACATTGTAAGAAACTACTCCGCCTGAATTATTATTAATATATGTTTCGTTACGAATAATGTAGCCGTTAGAATAAATCTTGTCGGTAATGGTTACCTGTTCGGCATTTTCTGTCGGCACAACATTGAAATTTGCACTTAGCAGAAGGTAAACAACATAGATAATTGCAAGCGCAGTAAGACCTGCAACCAATATTCTTCTGAACAACAGCTTGTCCATATATCACAGTCCTTTATCAATTATTGTTTCAGCATAATTTAATATATCATCAAAGTATTTGAATTTATCAACTAAAATCCAATTAATATTCTTATCACGATTAAACCAAGTAAGCTGCCTTTTGGCATATCGTCTTGTTTCTCTTTTTAAAATTTCCACACATTCATCAAGCGAGCGTTCGCCCGAAAAATACGGAATAAGCTCTTTGTATCCTATCGCCATTTTTGAAGTGGAGCTTAAATCATTTGAGAGCACCTGCTTTGCTTCGTCGATAAGACCTTTTTCAAGCATTATGTCAACTCTTAGATTGATTCTGTCGTAAAGTTTTTGCCTGTCCTCAAATTTAAGTCCGATTTTTATCGGATTGTACGGTGAGCCTTTCAGTTTTGAATTTCTGTTGTGCTCGCTGATTGTTATGCCGGAGGTTTTATAGAACTCAATCGCTCTTATAATTCGTTTTACGTTGCGCTGTTCTTTGAGATTTTCTGCTGATTCGCTGTCAAATTCAGCAAGCATATCAAGCAGATAATCAACTCCGTTTTGCTCGTAAAGAGCTAAAAGCTCGTTAGAAATCTCTTCGTTCCTTTCCTGCTTTTCAAAAGAAATACCGTTTAAAAGCGAGTCAACATAAAGTCCCGTTCCGCCTGCTATAATCGGCATTTTCCCCCGTGACACAATATCTTCTATACAAGAAGCTGCGTCACTTACAAAATCAGCAACAGAATATGTTTTGTCACTCGGTAAAAAGTCCGTTAAATGATGTGGTATTCCCTGCTTTTCCTCATCGGTTGGCTTTGCGGTAGCAATGCTCATTCCTTTATAAATCTGCATTGAATCGGCGGAAATAATCTCTCCGTTATATTTCTTTGCAAGCTCAACTGCAAGCGCCGTTTTGCCAGATGCCGTAGGGCCTACAACAGAAATAAGTTTGATAGGATAATTCAAAAAAATCACAACCTGCCAAATTGTTTTTCAATTTCGTACTTTGTCATAACTATGCAGATAGGTCTGCCATGTGGGCAATACTTTATCTGCGGATTTTTCTCTAAAGTCCAGGCAATGTCCATAAGCTCCTGTACGGTGCTCTTATTGCCTGCCTTGATTGCAGAACGGCACGAAACATTATGATAAAACCAATCCATTTTTTCGGCATAAATATCCTTTTTGCCGCTTGCTATATAACCGCTCATTTCAGCAATACAGTCGGCAATTTCCGTTGCCGCAAGGTATTGCGGTGCAGAGCGCACAAGTAATGTACCGTTGCCAAAGTCCTCTACATCAAACGAACATTTTGCAAACATATCAAGATTGCTTATTGCTGCGTCATAATCGGTTTTATCAAGGGTAACGGTAACAGGTGCAAGCAAATACTGAACATTTTGCTTATCAGCATTTGCTTTAAGTTTTTCATAAATTATTCTTTCATGTGCTGCGTGTTTGTCAATTATTAAAATCTCACTATCGTTTTTCTCAACGATTATATATGTATCGAATGCCTCACCCAAAAATCTGAGCTTAGTCTGCTCTTTTGGAAGTTCGGTAAGTGCATCGTTATTATCTGTTTTATTTTCAGAAAATTCTTTTAAATGCTTAACTTCTTCTTTTGAAACTTCTGTTTTTATAGGAGTTTCCGTGCTTTCGGCAGTTAAATCGTCAACAGTGATTTCTTGTTTCGGTAAACTTTCTTCCTGTTGAGTTGCTTTTAAAATTAACTGCTCGGCTTTTTCAAGTTTTTGCTTGGAAAATTCAGCTTTCTTATTTTCAAGTTCTGAATTTCTTTTAATTGCCTGCTTTGAATAAATATCAAACGGGTTTGACGAATCGGATATTTTTAAGTTATCAATAGATACAGGCTTTGGTTTTTCATCCTTTAAGTCAAGTTCATCAAATGGATTATACGACTTAGGCTCATACGCTTTTGCTTTTTGTTCGGCAGGCTTTACATTATTAACAGGTGGCTTGCTTTCAGCCTTAGAAAACACCGCCTGCGCATTAGTGAACGGATTTACTTTTTTTATTTCGTTAAACGCAGTATTTTCTTTAAAAGTAACCTGTTTTCTAACATCGCCTTGCTGCAAAGCAGATTTTACCGCATGATAAATTGCATCAAAAACAGGTCTTTCGTTAATAAAGCGTACCTCTATTTTGGCAGGGTGAACATTTACATCTATAATTTCATAAGGAACGGTAAGCTGTAAAACAGCTGACGGAAATTTGCCAACCATTATCGAGCCCTTGTATGCCTCTTCAAGCGCCGCCATACCTGTTCTTGTTTTTACAAATCTGCCGTTTATAAAGAAATTTTGCATATTGCGGTTTGGTCTTGCGTTAATTGGCTTTGAAATATATCCCTTAACAGAAACGGAATCAAGGGTATAATCAACAGGTATAAGTCCTTTGGCAAAATCCTTTCCAAATACGGAATAAATAGCAGACAACAGCTTTCCGTCACCAAAAGTGCGCAAAACCTGCTTACCATCTCTTATAAATGTAAAGGCAACTTCCGGATGAGAAAGCACAATTTTATCCATAAGGGCAGAGACAGCATTTCCCTCGGCTACATCTTTTTTAAGAAATTTAGAACGAGCGGGAATATTGTAAAACAAATCTCTGATAACAAATGTTGTGCCTGTCGGGCAGCCTGCGTCCTCAAGCGAGATTTCTTCTCCGCCCTCAATTTCATAGCAGCTACCGATATCCTCATTCTCGTTTTTAGTAATAACCTGTAATCTTGAAACCGCACTTATAGATGCAAGCGCCTCTCCTCTAAAGCCGAGAGTTGCAATGGAATCGAGGTCATTTGCTGTTTTAACCTTGCTTGTCGCATGGCGCAGAAAGGCTTTTTTTATGTCATCTCTGTAAATTCCGCAGCCGTCATCGGCAACACGCATAAATGTTGTGCCGCCGTTTTTTATCTCAACAGTAACATTTTTTGCACCTGCATCAATAGAATTTTCTACAAGTTCTTTTATAACAGAGGACGGTCTTTCTACTACCTCGCCTGCCGCAATAAGCTCTGCAATGTGTTTGTCAAGTACATTAATTACACCCATAATTTCACCTGCCTTTTTTGCTCATACTTTTATATCATACCTTTAAGCTCATAAAGCAGATTAATAGCTTCTATCGGAGTTAAGGTGTTTAAATCAACTTCAGAAAGCCGCTCAACAACGGCATTGTCATTTGATATAAGCGACATCTGCATATCATCGTTCTTTTCTTTTATAACAGTCGGTGCATTAGAACCCAACTCAAGCTCTTTTAAGATTTCCTTTGCTCTGCTAATTATAGAGTTAGGAAGTCCTGCAAGTTTAGCTACCTCAATTCCATAGCTGTCATCTGCACCACCCGGAATAATTCGGCGTAAAAATGTAATATCATCTCCACGCTTTTTTACGGCAATGCTGTAATTTTTTACTCCGTCAAGCAAATCCTGCATAACGGTAAGTTCGTGGTAGTGAGTAGCAAACAATGTTTTTGCACCGAGCTTTTTATGATCGGCACAATATTCAAGCACTGCCCTTGCAATGCTCATACCGTCAAAGGTAGAAGTGCCTCTGCCGATTTCATCAAGTATCAAAAGACTTTTTGATGTGGCAGATTTAACTATATTGGCTACCTCGCTCATCTCTACCATAAAGGTTGACTGTCCCGAGGCAAGGTCATCTGATGCGCCCACTCTTGTAAAAATGCTGTCTACCACACCGACGGTCGCACTTGAGGCAGGAACAAAACTTCCCATTTGCGCCATAAGCACAATGAGGGCAACCTGTCGCATATATGTAGATTTACCTGCCATATTAGGGCCGGTAATTATTGCCACTCTTTCGCCTGCGCTGTCAAGATAAACATCATTAGGAACAAACGGAGTATCTGTAAGCAGAGCCTCTACAACAGGATGTCGGCTGTCTTTTAATCTGATAACGGTTGAAAGGTTCACATCAGGTCGCACATACCTATTGTCTGCCGCAACATTTGCGAGAGAAACAAGCACATCAAGCACTGCAATAGCCTTAGCCGTTCTCTGTATTCTCTCAAGGTTATTTGCAACCGTTTTTCTTACTTCGTCAAACAAGGTATATTCCATAGCAACAGAACGGTCTTTTGCACCTAAAATTCTGCCCTCTATGTCTTTTAAGTCCTGAGTAATATAGCGCTCACAATTTGTAAGCGTCTGCTTTCTTATGTAGGTTTCCGGTACAAGGTCTTTGTACGAATTTGTTACCTCTATGTAATAACCAAACACCTTGTTGTAACCTACACGCAGTTTTGGAATACCTGTCTTTTCTCGTTGCTCAGCTTCAATTCTTGCAAGTATGCCCTTTGAATCGTTCATATCAGTAAGCAAAAGGTCAAGTTCACTATTGTAGCCTTTTTTTATCATTCCGCCCTCACGCACAGAGAACGGCGGTTCTTCTACAATGGCAGAATCAATCAAATTGAAAATATCTTCAAGCAGGTCTATTTCCTTATAAACTTTTTTAAGATATTTTGCATTGCAGTCGGCAATTAAATTTGAAAGCTGCGGCAGTTTTTGCAGAGCCGCCGCAAGTGAACGGAGCTCTCTGCCGTTTGCCGAACCGTAAACAATTCTTGTCATAAGTCGCTCAATATCAAAAATACCGCTTAAAGCGTCAACAATATCAAGTCTAAGAATATTATTGTTTACAAGTTCCTCAACCGCAGACTGACGGTTGTTGATTGCCGACACATTAAGCAACGGGTGTTCAAGCCACGAACGAATAAGTCGCTTGCCCATTGCTGTTTTAGTTTTGTCAAGCACCCACAAAAGCGAACCTCGCTTTCCTTTGTTGAGCATTGTTGCCGTAAGCTCAAGATTACGCTGTGTGTTGTAATCAAGATTCATAAACTGCTTGTCGCTGTAAAGCTCAATTTTGTTTATACGCTCAAGTCCGTTTTTCTGTGTTTCTTTAAGGTAATTTATCAGCGCACCAATCGCACTTATAAGCACCTGAGAATCTGAAATGCACTGCATCTCTTCACCAAATTGTGCTTTTACAATTTCAGCGCAAACCTTGTTATCAAAGCTCTCGTCCCTGAGCATTTCAACACCGGCAGACAGCTTTGATTTTATAAATGACGGCAGAGATTTAATTTTTACAATATCTCCGCCAAGTAATATTTCTCTCGGATTGTAGCTTGCAAGCTGACTTGTAAGGGAATTTACCGAGTCACTTCCTGATATTTCGGTAGCATAAAGCTCGCCTGTTGAAATATCGCAAAAGCAAAGTCCGATTTTTTTATTTTCGGAAAACATACAGCAAATGTAGTTGTTTCTGCCCTCATCAAGCATACTCGACTCCATTACCGTACCCGGAGTAATTACTCTTATAATATCACGCTTAACAAGTCCCTTTGCAGTGGCAGGGTCTTCGGTCTGTTCGCAAATTGCAACCTTATAGCCCTTAGCAACAAGCCTTGCAATATAGCCCTCGCAGCTGTGGAAAGGCACTCCGCACATCGGTGCTCTTTCCGCCTGACCGCAATCTCTGCCTGTGAGTGTAAGCTCAAGCTCCTTTGATGCTATTTTTGCGTCATCGTAAAACATTTCGTAGAAATCTCCCAAGCGGAAGAAAAGAATACTGTCTTTGTTCTGTTCTTTAATTGCAAAATATTGTTTCATCATGGGAGATAACTCTGCCAATGTTTTCACACCCTTTCAAATAAAATACGATTAGCCGCAACCGCCGCAAGTGCTGCAGCTGCCCGAACAAGAAGATGTTGAGTAATCGGCTGTTTCAGGGTCTGCACCCTCTGCCGACTGCTGAACAATAGCGAGAACTCTGTTTGCAATTACATCAAAAGCATCCTTTGCCTCGTTATAAGCAATCATATTCTTGTTTGACATAATCTTTGAATAGTCCTCTCTCATCTGACTGTTGAGAAGTGCGAGCTTATCGCTGTCCTTATCCTTCTTAGATGCCTCGTTGTTGATAGACATTCTCTTCATATTAAAATCGCCGATAAGGTTTTGAAGATCCATATCTGCGTCAGCGTCTGCCTGTGCTTTTTGGAGAGCAATATACGACTCTTCCTGCTGAATAAGTTTGCCAAGCTCTCTTGCCTTTTCAATAATATCCATAATTTTATCCTTTCCTTACACAAGCTCGCCCTTGAGTATCCAATTTCTCGCCTGTGTAATCTTAACATTCTGAAATGTGCCTATAAGGCTCTTATCGCCTTTAAGCTCCACTATTATATTGCCACTTGTTCTGCCGCTTAATTCACCGTTTTTGCCTGTTTCCGATTCAATAAGCACCTTTTCGGTGTTATTAACCATAGACGCACACCTTTTTGCTGCGATTTCTTCCTGAACATCAAGCAGTTCTCTGAACCATTTTGATTTTTCCTCTGCTGAAATCGGGTCATCCATCTTAGCGGCAGGTGTGCCCACTCTCGGTGAATAAATGAAAGTGAACAAAGATGTAAATTCCACTTCACGAATAAGTGAAAGTGTTTCTTTGAAATCCTCATAGGTTTCACCCGGAAAACCTACAATAATATCACTTGTAAGCGATACCCCGTCAATTTTTTCTTTGGCATAATTTACAATATCAAGGTATTTTTTTCTGTCATAATGCCTGTTCATAGCTTTTAAAATTCTGTCAGAACCGCTCTGGAACGGCAAATGCAGATGTTTACTGATATGTGTGCCGTTAGCAATTGTATCAATAAGTTCTTTTGAACAATCCTTTGGATGCGATGTCATAAATCTAAGCCAATAGTCGCCGTCAATAGAATCGATTTCGTGCAAAAGCTGAGCGAAAGTAGGCTTATCGGCAAGAGTTTTGCCGTATGAGTTTACATTCTGACCAAGCAAAGTAATATCTTTGTAGCCTGCTGAAATCATCTGCCTTGCTTCATCAAGGATAAGCGACTTTTCACGACTGCGTTCTCTGCCTCTTACATAAGGTACTATGCAGTATGTGCAGAAATTGTTGCAGCCATACATAATTGAAAGCCAGCCCTTAAAAGTACCGTCACGCTTTACAGGAATACCTTCGTAAACCTTTTTATCATCGTTGTCACGCTCATACACACGCTTGCCGTCAGCAAGTGTATGATACAAAAGCTGAGGAAAACGATGCAAAGAATGAGTACCGAAAACAAGACTTACAAACGGAAAGCTCTTATACATTTTATTGGCGATATGCTCCTGTTCCATCATACAGCCGCAAAGTGCAATGACAATCTGCGGATGTTTTCTCTTTAAAGCCTTTAACGCACCGACATTGCCAAAAACTCTGTCCTCGGCGTGTTCTCTGATTGCGCAGGTATTAAAGAGAATAAAGTCGGCATCGTCTACATTTTCTGTAAACTCAAAGCCTGCTATTTCAAGCATACCTTTAATTCTCTCACTGTCGGCAACATTCTGCTGACAGCCGTAGGTGCGTATATAAGCCACAGGCTTATCGCCACGCTTTCTACCCTGCATAATCTGAGAAATTAATCTCATATATTCAAACTGCTGGTCTGAAATAACATCAGAGGTAACATTACCAAGTATTGTGTTTTCAGGCAAAACAATGCACTCCTAATCCATTTTATTAACTAAAATATTGTATCACAATTTACGGCAATTTTCAATATTTTTCTTAAGTTTTTAATATTTATACAAGTATTATACAGATTTGTACCAATTACCGCAGTATTGCGGAGTTACGCCGACAATTATGTTCTGTGCAATTTCAAAGTCGGTGGAAAATGTCATATTGCCCGAATAATCAAGCGAAGTTGTCATTATTTTTGATGTAAGAATAAGTCTGATATGGTGAATTGTTTGGTTTATTCCTGCCGATTCAAATGTACTTACTATTTCAGACGAAAAGCTGCCCGTTAAGTTAAATGACACATTTATAGGCGGCCCATAATTTGAAAGCACTGTAATATCGGTAAAAGCACCGAGCGGTATGTCGATTTCAATATCATATATTTTTGCAATCTCCTGCTGAACGCTGAGCATAATATCAGCTTTCAACTCGTTTATTTTGAATGAATCGGTTGTAATAGCCTGCACTGTTCCGTCTTTTGAACATTTTACATTTGCAATATCTTCGTACTTATAATTAAATTTTTTCAGACTGTTATTGACCGCCTCGCAAACCGAATTTACAGAAATAATCTCAGCCTGTATTCTGATATATTCGCACTTAAATTCCGCAAGCTGTTGTTCGCAAAATATAACTGTCGCTATGAATAATGCTGCAAATGATAACAGAATACACTTCAGCTTTTTAAATTTAATCTTTTTTCTTTTGTAAAACAGCAAAAAAACACCCCTCGATATTCTATACGAGAGGTGTTGATTTTGTTAAAATTATTCTTCTGAAGAATTACAATTACTGCTGCAACCCTCGCAATTTTCAGGATCGCACTCTTCGCCGTCAAAAATATCCGAGAAGTCAAATTCAAGAAGTTCACCGCAGTTAGGGCACTCAATTTCGCCCTCAAGGAGAACATCCTCGGATACATTAAGCTTTTGACCGCAAGAATCACAGGTTACTTCATAGAAAACATCGTCTTCGTTTTCTTCGTAATCTTCATCGTCATCATATTCAAAGTCATCATCTTCGCCGTAAAGCTCAGTTTCAGCCTCTGCAAGATCCTGGTCAATCTCATCTACCTGAGCAGAAAGCTCATCGTAGAGGTCTTCCATATCTGTTACAGAATATGACATATCATCGAGAAGATCTATAATTGCATTCATAACCTTGATTTCAGGCTTTGATTCGTCAAGATTCAAGCCCTCGCAAAGTCCACGGATATAAGCAATTTTTTCAGTTAAATTCATAATAATCCTCCGCAAAGCGATTAAGCTCTGCCCATATACTCGCCTGTTCTTGTGTCGATCTGGATCATTTCGCCCTCGTCAATAAAGAGAGGAACTTTGATCTCTGCACCTGTTTCAAGAGTAGCAGGCTTTGTAGCGTTAGTAGCTGTATCACCCTTAAAGCCCGGGTCTGTCTTTGTAACCTGAAGTTCTACAAAGTTTGGTGGCTCTACACCGAATACGCTGCCCTTGTAAGAAAGAACCTTACAAACCATATTTTCCTTAACAAACTTGAAGTTGTCGCCGAGAACGCTCTTGTTGATCGGAATCTGCTCCCAAGTTTCTGTATCCATAAAGTAATAAAGATCACCGTCTGAATAGCTGTACTCCATATCCTTTCTGTCAATAAATGCAGTAGGATACTTATCGTTAGGGTTAAAAGTTTTTTCAACAACCGCACCTGTAATAACATTTCTGATCTTTGTTCTTACGAAAGCGGCGCCCTTACCTGGCTTTACATGCTGGAATTCGATGATTGATACAACCTGTCCATCCATTTCAAATGTAACGCCGTTTCTGAAATCACCTGCTGATATCATTAGTAATACCTCCTAAAATATACATAATTACAGCAAAAAAATCCTTGCCATTATGTGTCATAAGCTATTATACATAAAAAATAAGCAAAATGCAAGCATTTTAAAGAATTATTAGTTCTTTTGGCAAAGATACAAAGTTATTATAGCCGTTTTCTGTTACATAAAGCATATCTTCAATTCTAACACCGAATTTATTCGGAATATAAATTCCCGGCTCATCGGTAATTACCATACCCCCTTCAAGGACAATATCGCCTCTTGGAGAAACATTTGGCAACTCGTGAATTTCAAGTCCTACTCCATGTCCCGTTGAATGGCCAAAGCACTCACCGTATCCTGCTTCTGTTATAATATCTCTTGCAATTTTATCGATTTCAGAGCAAGTTTTGCCTGCCTTAACTTCTTTAAGCACTGCAAGCTGTGCCTGCAAAACAATGTTGTAAATTTCTTTTTGCTCATCGGCAGCAAACTCAACTGCAACGGTTCTTGTTGTGTCGGAATGGTAACCGTCATAAACCGCACCAAAATCCATAGTGAAAAAATCACCTGATTTGATTATATCATCACTCGGCACACCATGCGGAAGTGAAGTTTTACTGCCCGTAATTGTAATCAAATCAAACGATACTCTTTCTGCACCGTACTGTTTCATAAGATATTCAAATTCAACAGCAATCTTTCTTTCGCTTACACCCGGCTTAATGTAATTTAAAATTTCATTATAAGCCTTTTCGGCAATCTCCTGAGCCTTTAGAATCTTATCAAACTCAGTTTTATCCTTGATAATTCTAATATCCGATATTGCTCTGTCAAGTGCACTGTCACAATAAAAATCAATGCCTTTTTCTGAAAAATGCTCTTTATACAAATTATTTTCTGCAACTGTAAAATTATCTGCCTCGGCAAATATCTTATTGACGCACTCTATTTTTAGAATATCGCTTATATCTGCAATCAGCTTTTTAAAGCAAACAACCTCACAGCCGACGGCAAATTTCTGCGCCGCCTCAAAGTATCTGAAATCCACAAGCAAATACGCCTTATCGCTTGTCAGCAAAAACAAACCCTCACTATGGTGAAAGCCGCTGAAATATCCGACATTAATTTCATTCTTAATCAAGATAGCGGTATCGGTTGATTTTATAAAAGCTCTGAGCTTTTCTATTCTCAAGCTGTTCATTACTTCATCAAGTCCTTTAAAGCCATAATCGCAAGGAAGTAGCTGTTTTTGCCAAAGCCTGCAATCTGTCCTGCACATACAGGTGCAATTACAGAAGTGTGTCTGAATTCTTCCCTTGCGTGGATATTTGACATATGTACCTCTACAAACGGAATCTTTACGCAAGCTATTGCATCTCTGAGCGCATAACTATAATGGGTAAGAGCGCCAGCATTTATAACAACGCCGTCAAAATTACCTCTTGCTGCGTGAATTTTGTCAATCAAGTCACCCTCGTGGTTTGACTGATAAATTTCAACAGAAAAACCCTGCTCGTTTGCAAATGCCTTAATCTGCTCTGAAATACTCTGAGCGGTTTCCTCGCCGTAAATACCTTTTTCTCTCACACCCACCATATTAAGGTTGGGGCCTAACATAACAAGAATTTTTTTCATTTTTATTCACCAAATTTCCTGATAAAATGACAAAAAGCGGACAGTAAAAACTGTCCGCTTATTTTGATTACCTGAATTTGCGCTTACGAGCTGCTTCGGACTTCTTTTTACGCTTTACAGAAGGCTTTTCATAAGCCTCTCTCTTGCGCACCTCAGCAATAACGCCAGCTCTTGCACACTGCTTTTTGAATCTTCTTAAAGCACTCTCAAGAGATTCGTTATCCTTAAGTCTGATTTCTGCCATCTATCTTCCCTCCCATCTGCCATTTGGCATGGGTAATTTGCATATGTTGCATTTGATATTATACAATAAACGATTCATATTGTCAATAGAAATGTAGAAATTTAGGGAAAATTATGTAAATTTATAAATAAAGTAAAAATTATGGCTTAACTACAAGGTTTACAAGCTTATTGGGAACATAAATTTCTTTGATGATATTCATATTCTCTATTGCTTTAGCCACATTAGCGTCTGCCTTAGCCATTTCAAGAACAGCGTTCTTTTCTGACTCAACAGGAATGTTAAGCTTTGTTTTAATTTTACCGTTTACCTGAACAACAATTTCTATTGTTTCATCCTTACACTTAGCCTCGTCATACTCCGGCCATTTCTGCTCTGCTACTATACCGTCACCGAGCTTGCACATTTCAAACACTTCTTCTGTAATGTGCGGAGCAAATGGATTCAAAAGGATTGTAAAGATTTTAAGTTCTTCCTTAGTGATTGCGCCTGTTGCTGTAATGTCATTGATAAGAGCCATAAGTGTTGCGATTGCAGTATTGAACTTAATGTTCTCAATGTCATCGCCGACTTTTTTGATAGCCTTGTGAAATGATGATTCAAGTTCAGGACGAATACCGTCTGTATCATTAAGAATAGTCTGAAGATTATAATAACGCTCAATAAATCTGCGGCAGCCTCTGATGCTTGACTGGCTCCATGGAGCAGCTTTTTCAAAGTCACCGATGAACATTTCGTATAGACGAAGTGTGTCTGCGCCGTACTCGTCAACGATTTCGTCAGGATTAACTACATTGCCTCTTGACTTACTCATCTTCTCGCCGTTCTCGCCGAGAATCATACCGTGTGATGTTCTCTTAGCGTATGGCTCAGGAGTATTTACAACGCCGATGTCATAGAGGAACTTATGCCAGAAACGGCTGTAAAGCAAATGAAGTGTTGTGTGCTCCATACCGCCGTTGTACCAATCAACAGGTGACCAATACTTGATAGCCTCTTTTGATGCAAGCGCCTTGTCGTTGTGCGGATCCATATATCTTAAGAAATACCATGATGAACCTGCCCACTGTGGCATTGTATCGGTTTCACGCATTGCCTTGCCGCCACAGCACGGGCAAGTTGTTTCAAGCCAGTCTGTCATTTTAGCAAGCGGTGATTCGCCGTTATCTGTCGGCTCATATGATTCTACCATAGGAAGTCTGAGTGGGAGTTCACTTTCGTCAATCGGAACATAACCGCACTTGTCGCAGTGAACAATCGGGATTGGCTCGCCCCAATAACGCTGACGAGAGAATACCCAGTCACGAAGTTTGTAGTTTACCTTTGAGTGACCTTTGCCCTCTGATTCAAGCCAAGAAATAATCTTCTTTTTGGCCTCGTCAACAGTAAGACCGTCAAGCATACCCGAATTAACCATAATGCCTGTTGCGCAGTCGGTATAAGCCTCCTCCTGCACATTGCCGCCCTTTACTACCTCAATTATAGGGAGGTCAAACTTCTTTGCAAATTCCCAGTCACGAGTATCGTGAGCAGGAACAGCCATAATAGCGCCTGTACCGTATGATACAAGCACATAGTCCGAAATAAAGATAGGAATTTCTTTGTTATTAACAGGGTTAATAGCCTTTACGCCTTCAACGAGAACACCGGTTTTATCCTTGGCAACCTCTGTTCTTTCAAAGTCAGACTTTCTTGCAGCCGCAGCCTGATATTCACGGATAGTGTCAATATTAGAGAGCTTGTCTGCCCACTTCTCAATGAGCGGATGCTCAGGAGAAATTACCATATATGTTGCACCATAAAGAGTATCTGCTCTTGTGGTGTAAATTGTGAGTGTATCGCCTGTGGTTGTCTTAAAATCAACCTCTGCACCTGTACTTCTGCCGATCCAGTTCTTCTGCTGTGCCTTTACTCTTTCAGGATAATCTACAAGGTCAAGGTCATTAATAAGTCTGTCGGCATAAGCTGTAATCTTAAGCATCCACTGTGACTTTACTTTATGAACAACCTCACTGCCGCAGCGCTCGCAAACACCGTTTACAACTTCTTCGTTTGCAAGAACGCACTTACATGAAGTACACCAGTTTACATTCATCTCTTTTTTGTATGCAAGGCCATGCTTGAAAAGCTGAATAAAAATCCACTGTGTCCACTTGTAGTAGTCAGGGTCGGTAGTATTAATTTCTCTGCTCCAGTCAAAAGAAATACCAAGTGACTGAATCTGCTTTTTAAAGCGGGCAATGTTCTGCTTTGTTACGATTTCAGGGTGAATATGGTTTTTGATAGCATAGTTTTCTGTCGGCAAACCAAATGCGTCCCAGCCGATTGGATAAAGCACATTGTAGCCCTGAAGTCTGCGCTTTCTTGCTACTGTGTCAAGCGCTGTATATGGTCTTGGATGACCTACATGAAGTCCCTGTCCCGATGGATAAGGGAACTCGATAAGAGCATAGAATTTTTCTTTATCAGAGTTGTCCTCTGCGTGGAAAACGCCCTTTTCTTCCCAAATTTTTTGCCATTTGCCTTCAACAGGCTTATGATTATATTTCAAAATTGAGTCCTCCTCAAGATTTATTAGTCAACAATGTTTGAAATGTCAATTTCCTTGCCGTCCTGCCAGAGTCTTTCAAGGTCATAAAACTCCCTTGCCTCATCTGAGAATATGTGAACGATAACATCGACATAGTCAAGCAAAATCCATGAATTTGAACGGTAACCCTCAATGTGGCTTACAGAGATGCCTGCCTCGTCAAGCTGATACTCAACCTCGTCTGCAATAGCTTTTACATGAGTTGAGCTTGTACCTGTTGCAATTACCATATAATCTGCAAGCGAAGAAATATCGCCAATTTCGATTAACTTAATGTTAAGACCTTTTTTACTGCTTATAGCCTTAGCTGTCAGAATTGATTGTTCGTAAGAATTCATTTGGCTGTTCCTTTCGTAGAATAATTTATTACAATTTCGTTGTAACAGGCAAGGGCGTCAGGGTGAATTATCATAGCCCTCTTAGACAAGTCTTTTAAAGTAAACTGCAATCCGTACAGCATAGCGTTTTCAAGAGCTTTGTCTGCCTTTTTGCGCATTGTTTTTACGCCGTTATAATCTCTTTCGGCAGAAGTAAAATCTGCAATAAAAATAATTTTCTCAAGCAAAGACATACCTGCCCTGCCTGTGGTATGGTATCTTACGGCATTTAAAATATCTTCGTCTGTAATATTAAGTACATCTCTTATATACACACTGCCGCTTATGCCATGCCATAGCTTTGAAGAATTTTTCTGCACATTATCTAAAATTATACCACCATCTGTCATAATTTGCAACTGTTCTTCTTTAGGTGTTTCTTTGGTAATGTCATGCAGTATGCCTGCAACGGCTGCCTTTTCGGTATCCGCACCGTATTTTTTGGCAAGTCTTACCGCCTCTTTAGAAACATTTACGCTATGAGTATAGCGGTAATCGCTCATTCTTGATTTTATAATTTTCTTGTAATCGTCCAAATTCATAAAATCACACCCTGTATAAATTATTTTCCTTAATATAATTGTAAACCCTGCTGTCAATCAAGCTTTGCAAAGCCGATTGATTATCTATATTATCACGAATATAAGTTGACGAAACCGTTAAAACCGAATCTTTAAGCACAATAGCCTTTGCACCCATTTTTTTAAGAACATTCTCGTAATGTTCTTTAAGTTCGGATACGCTGTCATCATCTCTCGGAATGGCGATTACGGTAGCAAGCCTGAAAATTATTTCAGGATTTTTCCAATTTTGCATAGATAAAAACATATCTGCACCGACGATAAAATAAAAATCATCGTTTTCGTTTTGACTTTTTAAAAGCTGCAATGTACGGTAAGTGTAACTTTTGCCCTCTAATTTTATTTCAAAATCGGATACTTCCGCATACGGAAGTTCGGCACTTGCAAGGCGGCACATATTAAATCTGTGCTCGCACGAAACAAGGTTTACGCTTTCTTTATGCGGCGGCACAAAAGTAGGCATAATAATAACCTTATCGAGTTTTGCGGCATCGTGGCTGTACTTCGCCATTTGAATATGTCCGTTGTGAATCGGGTTAAATGTTCCGCCAAGTATTCCTATTCTGCTCATTTTCTTCTGTTTTTAGGAAGTACAATTTTAGGCTCGTCTTCATTTTCCTTATAAAGAACAAACTTTGAACCGATAACCTGCACAACTTCCGCACAGCATTTTTCTGCAATAAGCTCGGCAGCTTCTCTTGAAGAATAGCCGCTGTTCTCAAGCACCTTGCCTTTTATAAGCTCTCTTGCCCTGAGCGCATCGTCAGCCTGTTTAACAATGTTGTCTGTAATTTCGCCCTTACCAATCATAAGGATAGTTTCAATAGGATTTGCAAGACCACGAAGGTATGCACGCTGTTTACTTGTGAGCATTTAGCTTCTCCTTTCCAATATATAATTAATTATTTTCAAATTTCTTTTTCAGTTCAGCCTGTAATTTGCGAAGTGCAATTCCTCTGTGGCTGATTTTATCCTTTTCTTCAGCTGTAAGTTCGGCAAAACTTTTTCCGTTGCAGTCAAAAATCGGGTCATATCCAAAACCGCCGTTGCCGTTCGGAGTATGAGAAATTGTACCGTTGCACACACCGTCAACCTCTATTTTCTCATCATCAGATAAAATACAGCAGATTGCCGAGGTAAAATGCGCTGTTCTTTTTTCATCGGGAACATTCTGCATTTCTTCAAGCAATTTTAAGTATTTTTCCTCATCGGTAGCGTTTTCTCCGCAATATCTCGCAGAATACACCCCCGGTCTGCCGTCAAGCGCATCAACAGATAAACCCGAATCATCTGCAATGGCAGGCATACCTGTTGCTTTAAATGCGGCATTTGCCTTGATAAAAGCATTTTCGGCAAAGGTTGTGCCTGTTTCCTCTACCTCTCCGAGATTTACCCCTGCTTCTCTTGCAGCAACAGCGTCTATACCGAGCGGTTTTAAAATCCTTTCAAGCTCTTTCAGCTTTTTTGCGTTGTTGGTTGCAATAATAAATTTCATACCGCACCTCTTAATTCTGCGCAAAAAGTGCCTTTGCAAAGTCCTCTGCATCAAACGGCTGTAAATCGTCTATCTGCTCACCCACGCCAATGTATTTAACAGGAATACCGAGTCCCTCTTTGATTGCAAGTACAACGCCGCCCTTGGCTGTACCGTCAAGTTTAGTAAGAACAATGCCTGTAATTCCTGTTGCAAGGCTGAACTGCTCTGCCTGATTAACGGCATTTTGACCTGTGGTTGCATCAAGAACAAGTAATTTTTCCTTTGCGGCATCAGGCAATTCTCTGTCAATAATTCTGTTAATTTTGGCAAGCTCATCCATAAGATGCTTTTTGTTATGAAGTCTGCCCGCCGTATCGCAGATAATAACATCTGCGTGTCTTGCCTTAGCGGCTGAAATGGCGTCATAAATTACAGCGGCAGGGTCGCTGCCCTCGTTCTGCTTTATTATTTCACAGTGGCTTCTGTCTGCCCAAATTTCAAGCTGCTCGATAGCTGCGGCTCTGAATGTATCGCCTGCGGCAAGGATAACTTTTTTGCCCTGTTTTGTAAGGTGATTTGCAAGTTTTCCGATTGTGGTTGTTTTACCTACACCGTTTACACCTATGACAAGGATAATAGACGGTGTGGTTGAAAGGTCGAGTTCTTCACCTCCTCTGAGCATATCGGCAACTGTTTCTTCAAGAAGTCTGTGGATTTCATTAGGGTTTTTAATACCCTCTTTTTTTACTCTCTTTTTAAGCTCCTCGCAAATTTTTTCAGCAGTCGGTACACCAACATCGCCCATTACGAGCAATTCTTCAAGCTCTTCAAAAAGCTCATCGTCAATCTTGGTAAAAGATTTGAGCATTGAGTCAATCTGACCGATAACCGCATCTCTTGTCTTTTTTAAACCTTCTTTAATTTTATTAAAAAAGCCCATAAAATCATCCCTTCATTAGTTAGCCTTAATGCCGAGTTTTTCGGCAATCTCTGTTGAGCGCAGTTCAAGAAGTTTAGATACACCCTCGTCCTGCATAGTGACACCGTACAGTACATCTGCTTCTTCCATTGTGCCTCGTCTGTGAGTAATACAGATAAACTGCGTTGTATGGGTTAAATTTCTCATATAGTTTGCAAAGCGGTCAACATTTACATCATCAAGCGCCGCCTCAATTTCGTCCATTACGCAGAAAGGTGCAGGTCTGACTTTCATAATCGCAAAGTAAAGCGCAATAGCAACAAGCGCCTTTTCACCGCCCGACAAAGCGTCAAGATGAACAACGATTTTTCCCGGTGGGTGCACCACAATGTCGATACCACTGTTTAAAATATCCTCCGGTTCAGACAATGAAAGTGAAGCCGTACCGCCGCCGAACAATTCTTTAAAAGTAAATGTAAAGTTCTTGTTGATTTCTTCAAAGCTCTCTACAAAAACCTCTTTCATCTGCTTGGTAAGGTCTGTGATAAGTCGCTCAATTTCTCGTTTTGACTTTTCCACATCATTTACCTGTGTGCTCATAAATTCAAAGCGTTCGGAAACCTCTTTGTATTCTTCAATTGCGGATACATTTACATTTCCGAGATTTTTAATTTTTTGCTTTAGCTCGTTAAGCCTTTTCTGAGCTGCATTGGAGTCGGGAATTTCAATAGCCTGTTCCTCTGCCTCTCGCTTTGTAAGCTCATATTCCTCCCAAAGTTTGGAAATAATATTATCGTACTGATTTTGCAAGTTGATTTTTCTTTCCTCAAGTCTTGAAAGCTCTCTGCCCGACACTTCTCTTTCGGAGGTTTTGTCACGCTCAAGCGCTCTTAATTCAACACTTCTCTTTTCGTAAGAATCTTTTTCAGAATTAATGCCTGCAATTTTTTCGTTGTATTCTGCAATCCCCGCAGATTTTTCTTTAATCTGAGCCTCAAGCTCATCTATATTGGTTTGGATAACGGCATTTTTATTTTTGTAGTCCTCAATCTGTGCATTAAGCTCCTTTTTCCTTTCATCAAAATTATTTGATGAATTTTCGGCAAAGGTAATCTCTGAATTGAGTGCGTCAATATCCTTTTGCGCTGTTACAATTTCAAGTCGCACATTCTGTAATTGAGATGCAATTTCTTCTCGCTCCTCAATCATTTTGGCACGACTGCCCGTAATGCTGTTTACCTTTTCTTCTGCCTCGGAAATTCTGCGGTTAAGCTGTGCAAGCTGTTCGCCTGCATTTTTTCTGTCCTCTGATAGGATATTTACTTTATTTGTATATTCTTCAATCTGTTTATCAAAATTTTGCAAAGCAAGTTTTGAGTTTGAAAGCTCGTTTTCGCACGCTCTGCTTTCGGCTTCCATTCTTGCAAGGCTTTGTTTCTTGTTTGAAAGGTCTGCTCTTGTACCGAGCAATTCAGCCTCAACGGCGGCATAATCCTGCGCCGCCTCATTGCACATTTTTTGCGCCTGTGCGCACTTTTCATCAATAGCCTTTGTTTGCTCTTTTAAATCTTTAATCTCACTTGCACGACTTAATAAGCCTGTATTTCTGTTGAGCGAACCGCCTGTGAGCGAACCGCCCGCATTTACAACCTGTCCGTCAAGTGTAACGATTTTAAAACGGTACGAATATTTTTTGGCAATCTCGACTGCGGAATTAAGATTGTCAGCAATTACAATTTTGCCGAGCAAAGATGATAAAATATTTTTGAATTTGTTATCGCAGCTGCAAAGGTTGCTTGCAACACCGATAAAGCCATAGTTTGCTTCAAGTCCGTTTTCTCTGAGCTCTCTTGATTTTATTGTATTTAAAGGCAAGAAAGTTGCTCGACCGCCGTCTGAAGATTTCAGATAGGAAATAGCGGATTTTGCGTCATTTTCTGTTTCTACAACTATATTCTGCATTGCTGCGCCGAGTGCGGTTTCAATAGCAACACCGTACTTTTGCGGTACTGAAATTACTCGTGAAACAGGGCCGCACACACCCTTTAGCCTGCCGCTTTTAGAGGCATTGACTACCACCTTAACGCTCTTTGAAAAGCCCTCAAGGTTACGCTCAAGATTTTCAAGGAAGTTAATTTTTCTGATATGCTCCTTACTGTCAAGCAAAAGTCTGTCGCTTTCTGCCTTGTAGCTGTCACGCTTATGTGCCTTTGACTGAAGTTTAAGCTCCAATCCCTGAATTGAATTTGTAATCGAGGTAATTTCTTCTCTGAGATTTGTAAGATTTGTTGTGTACTGCTCAGAAATTTCTTCAAGCTCATTTACCCTTGCAATACCGTCTTTATTTGCGGCGGTAAGGCTGTCTATTCTTTCCTCAAGGTCTGAAATAGAGCTTTCGGCTGTCATATCAATTACTCGTGCGTCAGCCGATTTTGTGGTGAGCATAGTAAGTTCGGAAGTGAGTTGCTGCAACTTGTCACTGCTTTTTCCTGTGTCAAGATTTATAACATTCAGCTTTTCGGAAAGTGCGGTATATTCTTTCTGCTTTTCAATTATTCTTGTGTCAAGTTCAGCGATTTTCTCGTTCTTTTCTGCAATTTGAGTAGAAATAAGCTGTGAATTTTGCTGTGCGTTTTGGATTTCGTTTTCTACACGCTTAATGTTTTCTTCGTTATGAAGAATATCGTTCTTTGAAACCGAAAGCTGTGAACGCATATCGGAAATGAGTGCGTCAAGTTCTGAAATAAGATGTCTTACTTCGTCGGATTTTACGGCAAGCTGTCCGTTTTTTAGATATATTTCTTCCGACTCTTTTTGAATCTGCTCGAGCATTTTTTCGGCGTCATCATATTGTGCGTGAGCAATGGCGATTTTTTCGTCCTGAGTTTTAAGCGCCGCCTGACTTTTGTCAAGGGTAAGCAACCAAAGCGCTATTTCAAGTCCACGCTTTTCTTCGGAGTATTTTAAAAATTCCTGTGCTTTTTCCGATTGCCTTTTAAGAGGGCCTACACGCTCCTCAAGCTCGGTGACAATATCACGCAATCTCAAAAGATTTTCTTCTGTGCTTTTTAATTTGTGTTCGGCATCTGTTTTTCTGTAACGATAGCGTGAGATACCTGCCGCCTCTTCAAAAATTTCTCGCCTGTCCTCGCCTTTTGAAGATACAATGCTGTCAATCTTGCCTTGTCCAATCATAGAATAACCGTCACGACCAAGACCTGTATCCATAAAAAGCTCGTTAATATCTTTAAGTCTGACCTGTGCTTTGTTTATGAGATATTCACTTTCACCACTGCGATAGTAACGGCGAGTAACTGAAATTTCGTCGCCGTCAAAGGCAAGCACTCTGTCTTTATTTTCTATATTGAGAGAAACCTCGGCATAGCCGAGTTTTTTTCTTTTGTCCGTTCCGTTAAAAACAACATCTTCCATCTTTGAACAGCGCAAACTCTTTGGAGATTGTTCTCCGAGAACCCAACGGATTGCGTCACTGATATTACTTTTACCTGAGCCGTTCGGACCTACAACAGCGGTAATGCCCTGCTCAAACGATAATTTAGTTTTATCCGGAAAGGTTTTAAAGCCTTGAATTTCAAGTGATTTTAATCGCATCTATTACCTCTGTTTTATGTAGATTTCGTATTCGTCAAGACTTTGATCGGTCTTGATTTTTATTTTATACCCCATACTGTTGAGTATATTAATATTCGACTTATTCTGCCCTGCAAGCTTTGATACACTGTGCGGATTTACATACGCCTCAAAAAAATTCACCTTTTTATCGGGATAATTTTTAATAATCTCAAGTAGTTTTTCTAAAAATATTTTATTTTCGCAAAGCTCCTTAAAAGCAGGGTGATAATTATCGCCAAGACTGTTATTTTCAAGGCTGTCAGAATAATGAAGTCCGAGCCTTATTATACGGATATTTTCATTTTTGAATTTTAAAATAAGCTTTGAGCATAAATCTACCGATTGCTCAAGCGTGTAAGGAATAAACTTTTTACTGTTATAAAGATTTGCAAGTTCGGTATCCTGCATAATAACAGTCGGATATATCCTTACAGTGTCCGGTCTGAGCTTTATAAATTCATCAGCAGTATAAATGTCTTTATAAAAATCAGAACCATACAATCCCGTCATCATCTGCAAGCCAAGTGATATTCCGTAATTTTTAATAATACCACACGCTTTTCTTACATCTGCCGAATTGTGACCTCTTTCGTTAAGTCTGAGAACATCGTCGTCCATTGACTGCGCACCAAGCTCAATAGAAGTAACATTATAGCTTTTTAAAAGGCTGACAATTTCATCATCAATACAGTCGGGACGGGTAGAAAGGCGAATACCTTTGAATTGCCCCATATACGGCTTAGCAGCGTTTAAAAGCTCAAGCATATAATCTCTGTCAATAGCAGTAAAACTACCTCCGAAAAAAGCTATTTCAGCCTCTTTGGTGTTTTCTTTTAAAGAACTAATAGCTGTTTCAACGGCATTTTTTACATCATCGGCATTTGGCTGATAAGCCTGCCCTACAATGTTTTTTTGATTACAAAAAGTACATTTATGCGGACAACCGTTGTGTGGTATAAAAAGCGCAACATTAGAATGTTTAATAACCCATCAACTCCAATGCCTCTCTTGCGGCCTGCTGTTCAGCCTCTTTTTTGCTTTTTCCGCCGCCCTTGCCGATTACATTGCTGTTTAGATGAACTTCAACTACAAAATGTTTGTTGTGGTCAGGGCCTGATTCAGCAACAAGTACATACTCAAGCATTTCGCTGGGGTTTTTCTGTATAATTTCCTGCAAGGTTGTTTTGTAATCATTAACAGGTCTTTTCTTTGACGCCTTGATAGCAGGAATTACAAAGTTCAAGATATGCTTTGCCGCAGGTTCAATGCCGCCGTCAATGTAAATAGCTGCAATAAGCGCCTCAAATGCATCAGAAAGAATTGACGGGCGCTCTGCGCCGCCGTTGTGGCGCTCTCCCTTGCTGAGAATAAGGTACTTACCAAGTCCGAGCTGTTTTGCAAAAACAAAAAGGCTCTTTTCACATACAAGTGATGCTCTCAGCTTAGTAAGCTCACCCTCGGGCAATTCAGGACAATTTTTAAATATATAGTCCGACACAACGATAGATAAAACTGCGTCACCCAAAAACTCAAGTCTTTCGTTGTACTTTATATGCTTTGATTTGTGTTCGTTTGCATATGAGGAATGAGTCAGTGCCTCCTCAAGCAAGCTGATATTTTTAAATTTATATCCGATTTTATTTTCAAGCTCCTGCACTTAAATCAATCCTCCGAATTAATAACCTTTGAAATTTCACCGATTGCATCAGCAAGAACATAATCTCTTGAAAGTCTGATTGCATTTTTTACAGTAACCGCCTTAGCACTTCCATGTGCCTTAAATACAGGCTTTGACGCACCTAATACAGGCGCACCGCCATATGTGTTATGGTCGAGCTTTTTCTTGAGCTTTTTCATATCGCCAAGCACAAGTGATGCGGAAAGCTTGCCTTTTAAACTGCCTGTAAATACATTCTTGATTTCCTGCATTACAACCATTGCAACGCCCTCATAGGTTTTTAATATAAGGTTGCCTGTAAAACCGTCACACACTACTACATCGCAAACGCCCTGCGGAATATCTCTGCCCTCAACATTGCCGATGAAATTCAAATTACTCTCTTTAAGCAGTTTATATGTAGTTTGATAAAGTTCGTTTCCCTTGTGGTCTTCTGTTCCTACATTGGCAAGACCAACTCGTGGATTTTCAATCTTCATAACCTTATTCATATAAATTGAACCCATAATAGCAAACTGAACAAGCATTTCGGGGCGACAGTCTACATTTGCGCCGCCGTCAACAAGCATAAAGAAACCATTTGCAGACGGCATAACAGGCGAAAACGCAGGTCTTTTAATACCCTTAATTCTCTTTACACCAAGGGTAGCGCCCATACATAGCGCACCGCTGTTTCCTGCAGAAACAAACGCATCGCCCTCACCGCTTTTGAGCAGATTAAATCCGACTGCCATAGAACTGTCTTTCTTGGTTTTCAAAACAGCGTCGGCATGGTCGTCCATTGTAATAACTTCTGTGCAGTGGTGAATCTCTATTCTGTCAAGTGATATATTATTATCGCTTGCAACCTTTATAATTTTGCCCTCGTCACCTGTGAGAATAATTGACAAATCGTCAAATTCAGCAACAGACTGCGCACACCCCTTTATTATTTCAAGCGGTGCGTTATCTCCTCCAAAGGCATCTACTATAATCTTCATTTTTACACCTCAATATTCTTATGCGCAAGATATTCTTCAAGGCTCTTAAGCGCTCTGTCGGAATATGCTTTTCCTCGCTCCTGCTTGTCACGAGGACGATTTTCCAAAGTTGGTAACACACCGAAGTTTGCACCCATAGGCTGGAACTTCTCAACATATTTGTCAGATATATATCCTGCCAATGCGCCTATCATTGTGTCAGTCGGCAAAATAAGCGGCTCTTGCTCTTTTAATCTTCTTACTGCATTAATGCCTGCAAGTATTCCCGATGCCGCAGATTCCATATAGCCCTCTACACCTGTGAGCTGACCTGCAAAGAATAAAGTATTATTCTCTCGCAATGAGAAATCGGCATTAAGCAATTTCGGCGAATTTATAAATGTATTTCTGTGCATTACACCGTAGCGATAAAACTCCGCTTTATGCAGAGCAGGAATAAGCGAAAACACTCTTTTTTGTTCACCAAATTTCAGGTTTGTTTGAAATCCGACAAGGTTATACATAGTACCATCGCAATTCTCTTTTCTAAGCTGAAGAACTGCCCAAGGTCTGTGCCCTGTTTTAGGATTTACAAGACCGACAGGTTTCATCGGGCCAAAGCGCAGGGTATTTTCACCTCTCTGAGCCATTACCTCAACCGGCATACAACCCTCATAAACTTTTGGATTGTTCACATCAAAGCTGTGCAGCGGCGCCCTCTCAGCTGTTACAAGTGCCTGATAAAAGGTTTCGTACTCTTCTTTATTCATCGGGCAGTTTATGTAATCATCACCACTGCCCTTATCATATCTTGATGCATAAAAGGCACAATCCATATCAATGCTTTCTGCACTCACAATAGGAGCGGCTGCATCAAAAAATGAAAGCGAAGTACCGAACCTCTCTCTGATTTTTTCAGCAAGATTATCCGAAGTAAGCGGCCCTGTGGCGATAATTGTTATCGCATCATCAGGAATATCGGTAATTTCTTCTTCAAAAACCGTTATGTTCTCATCGGTTCTTATCCCGTCTGTAACAAGTTTAGAAAAAAGATCTCTGTCAACAGCAAGCGCACCACCGGCAGGTACTTGGCATTTGTCTGCACACTTCATAAGAAATGAATTAAGACGGCGCATTTCCTCTTTTAAAAGTCCTGCGGCACTCTCTGTTCGCATTGCCTTTAAGGAATTTGAGCACACAAGCTCGCCAAACAAATCGGAATGGTGAGCCGGTGTTTTTTTCTTTGGTTTCATTTCGTAAAGGTGAACCTTTATTCCCTGCGCAGAAATCTGCTTTGCCGCCTCACAACCTGCAAGACCTGCACCTATTACATTGATATAGTCTTTTTCCAAAGAATTCACCTTTCCTTTACAGTATCCTAATTATTCGCCGTCTTTCTCGACAAACTCTTTTTCAAATCCACAACCCTCGGTTGCGCAATACAGCTTTGGCTTTTTGCCCTTTTTCTTAAAGAGAATACCGCCACACTGCGGACATCTCTCGTTAACAGGTTCGTTCCAGCTTACAAAATCGCAATCGGGATAATTTGAACAGCCGTAGAACACACGCTTTTTCTTTGTGTGCTTTACAATGACATCTCCGTTGCACTTAGGGCACTTAACACCTGTTTTCTCAACAAACTTGAGTACATTCTTACATTCAGGATAACCGGGGCAGGCAATAAACTTACCGTATCTGCCAACCTTTACCACCATTTGTCTGCCGCATTTATCGCAGATAATATCTGTTTGGTCTTCCTTGAGCTGGAGCTTAACACCCTCCATCTCTTCCTTTGCTTTTTTGAGAGTTTTATCAAAATCAGAGTAGAACTCATCAAGCAGTTCCACCCATTCCTCTTTGCCATGCTCAACCTCGTCAAGATTTTCTTCCATCTGTGCCGTAAACTTGTAATTTACAATCTTAGGGAAACGCTCTTTCATAAGGTTTGTCATAACCTCGCCAAGCTCTGTCGGATACAAAGTCTTCGCCTCACGCTTAACATACTCTCGGCTTGTAATTGTAGTAATAGTTGCCGCATAGGTTGACGGTCTGCCGATTCCGTACTCCTCAAGTGCCTTGATAAGTGATGCCTCTGTGTATCGTGCAGGCGGCTGAGTAAAGTGCTGATTCTTTTTAAGCTCCTTGCATTTTACAGGCATATCCTTTTCAAGCGGTGGGAGCTGAGTAGACTTTTCTTCCTCTGTATCCTTGCTCTCAACATAAAGAGTAGTAAAGCCTTCAAAATCAACATAGTAACCCGATGCTTTAAAGATATATTCCTTAGCTGAAATTTCAGCCTGTGTTGTTTTTTGAATACAGTCCGACATCTGAGATGCCATAAATCTGTTCCAAATAAGGTTATATAGCTTAAACTGGTCAGAAGTAAGGCTTGCCTTTACATCTTCCGGCGCAAGGCTCGGCATTGACGGTCTTATAGCCTCGTGACCGTCCTGTGCGTTGCTCTTGGTTTTAAATACTCGTGGCTTTGCCGGCAGGAACTTTTCACCAAATCTGTTTAAAATATACTGTGCTGCCTCTTCCTTGGCAATATCTGATATTCTCAAAGAGTCGGTTCTCATATAGGTGATAAGACCTGTTGCGCCCATTCCCTCAATGTCAACACCTTCGTAAAGCTCCTGAGCAACTTTCATTGTTCGTCTTGACTGAAAGCCGAGCTTTCTTGATGCCTCCTGCTGTAAGGTTGAAGTAATAAAAGGCGGTGCAGGAGTTTTTCTTCTTGTGCCATGCTTTACCTTAGTAATCATATACTCAGCATCGGCAAGGTCTTGCTCAATTTTTTCTGCCTGTTCCTGATTTTCAATCTTAATTTTGCCGTTTGCGTCTGAATAAAGCGACGCAGAAAAAGACTTTCTGCTGCCCTTTGGAATAAACTTTGCATCAATAGTCCAGTATTCTTCAGGCTTAAATTTTCTGATTTCTTCTTCCCTGTCTACAATAATTCTTACCGCAACAGACTGTACTCTGCCTGCCGAAAGTCCTCGTCTGATTTTCTGAGAAATAAAAGGACTTAGCTTGTAACCGACAAGTCTGTCGAGAATACGCCTTGCCTGCTGAGCGTTTACAAGGTCAATATTTATAGAACGAGGATGAGCCATACCGTTTGTTACGCCGTTTTTGGTAATCTCGTTAAATTCAACTCTGTTATTGTCATCAAGCGGCAAACCGAGAATATAAGCAAGGTGCCACGAAATAGCCTCTCCCTCTCTATCAGGGTCAGTTGCAAGGTAAATTTTGTCGCTTTTTTCGGCAAGGTCTTTAAGCTCCTCAACCAGCTTTTCTTTGCCTTTGATAATTTCATATTTTGGTGCAAATTTTTTCTTTATATCAACGCTGAGTCGAGCCTTTGGCAAATCCCTGACATGTCCCATTGATGCAATTACCTCGTAATTACCGCCGAGATATTTTTTGATTGTCTTTGCCTTAGCCGGTGACTCAACAATTACTAAATCTGACATTTACTGCCTCCGTTTATTTTAATATATACCGTCTGCCCTGTATTGCCTTTACATAGCCCTTTATTTCAAGCTGAGTAAGGGCTGTGAGCACTTTAAAAACAGGTATATTAAGTTCACTTACTATTTTATCTATATGAACAGGCTCGTTGCTGATTTGGCAATATACATTTATCGCTGTATCAGACAAACCAGATGCTTTCAAATCTGAAATATTTTTCTGCACATTTTCTTGTTTGTCTTCCGGTTTTTTCGCAGACTGTGCATTTTCCTTATGCTGTGCAGATTTACTGTTATTATTGCTTGCAGACTTTTCGTTCTTCTTTTCCGATACATCTGCTTTAACAGCTTTTGTTGTTTTACTTTTAGCTGTATTCTTATTATTAGTCGGCTTTTTGCCCTTTACAGGTACTGCCGCAAGATCTGAAAAACTAATATCGTCAAAATCAAGTTTTTCGTTTTCTACATACAAACCTCTGTTGCTGTTAAACTCGCTGAGTATATCCATAAAATCAGTAACAGGGTGAGCAAGTCCTTCTTTTATAAGCTTATTAGACCCCTCATTTTGAGGACTGTTGTTGCCGAGCAAAGCAAACACCTCTTTGCCCTGGTCGATAGCTATTCTTGCCGTAATAAGAGATCCGCTCTTAATGCCTGCCTCCATAACTACAAGACCGTCCGAAAGCGCCGAAATAATTCTGTTTCGTGCAGGAAAATTATAACGCAAAGGCGGCTCATCGGGCGGATATTCGGATATAACCGCACCATTCTGAGCAATAGCTTTTCTCATACCCTCGTTTTCGGTAAGATATTTATAATTAATACCGCAGCCAAGCACACAAACTGTAATTCCGTTAGCAGACAGCGCCCCTCTGTGAGATGCACAGTCAACACCAAGTGCACCGCCGCTTACAATAATAACGCTGTACTTTGCAAGCGCATATGCAAATTTAAAGGAATTATCTGTACCGTATCTTGTAGCTCGTCTTGTTCCAACAATAGAAATGCTAAGACGATCATCAAACTCAGGCAACTGTCCGTTTATATAAATAACGGCAGGCGGAGTATCAATGTTTATCAGTCTTTGTGGGTAATGCTCGTCATCAATCGCAATTACAGAATAATTAAGCTCCCTGCATTTTTTAATAATATCATCTGCAACTGAAATTTTCGTATTGTTCAGTTTTTTCATCTCATTAGGCGTAAAAATACCGCAGTGTTTCCACTCTTTTTCTCCGCCTGAAAAGAAATCGGCAATATCAGAATAAAGTTCAGAAATTCTCTTTACCTTTATACTATTATAGCCAAGTGATTGTGAAATCCATATCCAGTAACGAGCATTTTCAGAAATCATTTCATCATTTCCCACATTAGTATTGCAGCAGCAACAGACGCATTGAGTGATTCAGCCTTGCCCTCCATATGTATGGTGATTTTATTTTGGCAGGCTTGCTCTGTTTCTGCTTTTATTCCGTTGCCCTCATTGCCCACGACAACTACGCAAGGAATTTTAAACTTTACATCTGTCAGACTGTCGGCTTTGCTGCTTACAACGGCGGCATACGAATTTAACTGCGGATTTTTTTCAAGAAAATCCTTTACAGTGCTTTCAATTATAAAAGGTATTCTAAATACCGCACCCATACTGCCTCTTACAACCTTTGGATTGTAAATATCGCAGCAGTCTGCCGAAAGTATAACTCCGCTTACATTAAAAGCCTCGGCAGAACGCAAAACAGTGCCAAGATTGCTTGGATCCTGCACATTATCAAGTGCAAGATATTTGCCATCACACTTTATTGTATCAAACTCATTGGTTTTGTCAAGTGTTTTTATAACCGAAAGAAAGCCCTGTGGCGATTGTGTATCACTCATAAGGGCAAAAATATTTTCGCTTACGCATATTGTAGACTGTGCATTCTGTTCAAGCAAGCTAAAGTCTTCGCTGTGTTTTTGCATAGCCGTTTCGGTTACAAATAGGGTTTGAATCTGCGCTCCGCTTCGTACGGCATCCATACAAATTCTGAGTCCCTCAGCCAAAAAAAGACCGCTTTTACGGCGTTCTTTAGCACTTGATTTTAGCTTTACAGCCTTTTTAATATTACTGTTATCTTTACTTGTAACAAATAACATCTTTTTTCTCCTAAAATAATTGCGTTTGGTGTTACCCAAACGCAATTACAGTTTAAATTAAGCGTTTTTAGCCTGCTCAACAAGAGCTGTAAAAGCCTTAGGATCAGCAATAGCAATCTCTGAAAGCATCTTACGGTTCAATGTAATGCCGGCCTTTTTAAGACCATTCATAAATGTTGAATAGTTTGTGCCGTTTGCCTTGCAAGCTGCAGAAATACGAGTAATCCAAAGACGACGGAAATCTCTCTTTCTCTGCTTACGTCCGATATATGCATAGTTGCCTGACTTCATAACAGCCTGTTTAGCCATTTTGAAATGTCTTGATTTAGAACCCCAGTAGCCCTTGGCAAGCTTTAATACCTTTTTTCTTCTTTTGCGAGTCATCATCGCACCTTTTACACGTGCCATTATATATTACCTCCGATTATTATTTAAATAAAAAGCAGTACAAGCGAAAAATTATTTATATGGAATTAAACGCTTGATCTGAGCTACATTTGTCTTGTCTGTAACAGCAGTCTGGCGTAAACCTCTTTTACGCTTAGTTGTTTTCTTGTTAAGAATGTGGCTCTTGTTTGCGTGAGCACGGATTACATTACCGTTCTTAGAAAGTTTAAAACGCTTTTTAGCACCACTGTGAGTTTTAATTTTAGGCATAATAAATATCCTCCTTAGCTGTGATTACTTATTGGACTTTGGTGCAAGAAACATAAGCATATTGCGACCTTCGAGCTTTGCAGGCTTTTCTACTGAGGCAAACTCTGCACAAGCGTCAGCAAAGCGTTTCATTGTTTCAAGACCTATTTCAGGATGTCCCATTTCTCTTCCTCTAAAACGGATAGATACCTTAACCTTGTCACCATGCTTAATAAACTTTACAGCATTATTAAGTTTAGTATTAAAGTCGTGAGTATCAATATTTAAAGAAAGTCTAACTTCCTTAATATCAACAACATGCTGATTTTTTCTTGCTTCCTTTTCCCTTTTAGCCTGCTCAAAACGGTATTTGCCGTAGTCCATAATTTTACATACAGGCGGAACGCTCTGTGGAGCAATCTTAACAAGGTCAAGATTTTTCTGCTCTGCAAGTGCAAGAGCTTCCTTTGCCGACATAATACCGAGCTGCTGTCCGTCTGAGCTGATTATTCTAAGCTCTTTATCACGGATTTCCTCGTTAATCTGAATATCTTTCTTGCTGATGGTTAAGCACCTCCAAAGTACCTTTCAAAAAATAATGCGGACAGAAATACTCCGTCCGCATTGCAATACAAATAAACTATCAGGTTTAAGGTATTGACCCGTGCAGACGACACCCCACAGGTGAAAGCATTTCTGCTTTGCTTTATTGTTCCTACACATTATATAACTACTCACCTGAAAAGTCAAGCGATTTTTGATTATTTTTTCATTTCAGTAAAATATTTCTTGAAATATATACTCTACTATGATAATATTATACCATTGGAGTGATTTAAATGCAATATGTAAATTCAGCGCCTTATCCGCAATATGCGCAAGGCTATCAGCAAAGTCCTCAGCAATCTAAAAAAAATCTTGATATCAAAACTTTAAAAAAGAAATCAAGCGGATTGGGATTCTATATTTTGGCATATTTTATGACAATGTTTGTAATTGAGTTCATTATGATCTTTGTTCTCTCATTTTCTCTGATGATGAATATGGATGTAACAAACATTGACACCGAAACATTGATATATGAAGTCACAAAGCAGCTGACTTCAGGCCCAATTTTCTATTATTCGCAAATACTCGCCGCAACATCTTCGGCAGTAGTACCGGGACTTATATATTTGAAATTAAGCAAAACTCATATTTCCGAGTCATTGATAGTCAAGCCTGTTAAACCCACAATGCTTATAGCTCTCACGCTTATGGGAATGGGAGTTGCAATGGTATCCAATGTTGCGGCTAACCTTTTAAGTTCTAATTTTTCTTCAATCGGAATTGACTATAATCTTGATATGGACGCATCGTCCTCATCTGTGTTTGAAAATATTCTATATGTAATAGCGGTTGCGCTTACTCCTGCTTTTGCCGAAGAATTTGCTTTTCGTGGCATACTGATGGGAACTCTTAAGAAATACGGCAACTCTTTCGCTATTATTACTTCGGCTGTTATGTTTGGCGGAATGCACGGCAACATAATTCAGATTCCTTTTGCATTCATTCTCGGTCTTGTTTTTGCATATATCGACTGCAAGGCAAATTCAATTATTCCGTCAATCATCATTCATTTTGTAAATAATTTTTATTCTGTAATGATGGATATAATTCGAAGTCAGAGTATGCTTACCACACGATCATTCTACATTTTATACTATTCTCTGTTTGTAGGTATGTTAGTGCTCGGAATCCTTGCTTTTCTATATATAATGAAAAAGGATAAAAACTTTCTCAGCATCAGCGATACCTCGCAATTAATTTCACTTTCACTTAAAGAAAAAGTAAAATGCTTTTTCTTTAATCCGGGTGTAATTACCATTGTTTCTATTTTTATTTTGGAAACCATATATACGGCAGTGATACTATGAGTAATTTTGATATAAAATATATGGAAAAAGCGCTCGAGCTTGCTCGTGAGGCTTTTGAAGATGACGAAGTTCCCGTTGGTGCTGTTATTGTGCGAAACGATGAAATTGTCGCAACGGGCAGGAACAGACGAGAAAAAGAAAAAAACGCACTTCTTCACGCTGAAACAGATGCTATTAACAATGCCTGCAAGGCTCTCGGCGGCTGGCGGCTATGGAATTGTGAAATTTATGTAACGCTTGAGCCTTGCCCTATGTGTGCCGGCGCAATTATAAATGCACATATTCCGACTGTGTATTTTGGTGCATATGATTTTAAAAACGGCTCTTGCGGCACTATTACAAATCTTTTTGAAATGCCGTATAATTTCAAGCCAAATTACAAAGGCGGAATTATGCAGGAAGAATGTGCTGAGCTGTTAAAGAGCTTTTTTAAACAATTAAGATGAAAACAAACAAAAAAGCGATAGGCGAAAATGTTGCCTATCGTTTTTTCTTTATATGATGATTTGATTAGTGAAAATTATTTTAATTTTGAATATTCCTCATCACTTACAGCCTCAAGCCATTCATTAGAAGTTTCTGTACCCGGAACTTCAACTGCAAGATGAGAGAACCAGCTGTCGGGAGCTGCGCCATGCCAATGCTTAATGCCGGTAGGAATATTCACTACATCACCCGGCTTTAACTCAACAGCCTCTTTGCCCCATTCCTGATAATAACCTCTGCCGCCTACGCAAACCAAAATCTGTCCGCCACCTGTTTTAGCGTTATGTATATGCCAATTATTACGGCACTTTGGCTCAAATGTTACATTAAAAATGCCAATCTGAGTTGTAGAAAGCGGCGCAAGATAGCTCTGACCGATAAAATATTTTGCAAATCCGTCATTAGGTGTGCCAATCGGGAAAAGAATTGATTGCTGATACTTCTCCTTATCGCTCACATCTTCACTTTCGTCAGCCCACACCTCTGTTGCCATTCTGAATGCAGCCCAAGCCTTTGACCAACCTGCATAAAATGCTGCATGAGTAAGAATTTCGGCAATTTCCGTTTTTGTAATGCCGTTCTTTTTAGCAGACATAAGATGATACTTAAATGATGAATCGGTAAGTCCCTGTGACATAAGTGCCCGTAACGGTTACGAGAGAGCGGTCACGAAGTGAAAGTTTATCTTCTCTTGACCATACCTCGCCAAAAAGCACATCATCATTAATTTCTGCAAATTTAGGAGCAAATTCACCGAGCGAATCTCTGCCTGCGGTCTGTTTAACTGCCATAATTATACCTCCAAGTCAAAATACAATTTTGTAATGTGATATATAATTATCACTTCATTAATTGAATCATAGCACTTAAAGCTAAGTTTAAGTCAATAGTTAAAATTAAATTTTCCATAAAAATTGCAGGCACACAAAAGTATGCCTGCAAAATTATTAAATTATTTTTATTGGTTATTATAAACCATAAAGCAAAGCGAATAATTACTCTTCGTAAGTACCTACCCAAGTCTTTGTCTTACCGTCATAAAGGTTCTTGCCCTCTACAACCTTAACATTCTTTGTCTGCTTGTCCCAAGTAGATAATGTGTTCTTAAAGAGCATACACTCAGTGCCAGGATACATTGGCTCAGGAAGTTCGTATTTCCAAATATCAGTACCGGCAATCTGAGTCATTTTATATGCCTCGTTGTTAAGGCCGTTGCCCCAACCGTAAACATATACTTCTTTCCACTTTGTTTTTGAGTTATCAAAGTAAACCACATCAAGAGTCCACTCCGGAGCCTCTTCCTTAACATATGGGCCAACTGTCGCTGTTGCTTTGTCTGTTGATTCATCAACGCTTTCAAGTGTGTAGCAGTTGTTTGTGCTGCTTACAGTTGCATTCCAAGCATTGTATACAGGGCCTGCGCTTGATGGCTTTGACATTTCGTCAACCATATCGTTTGCTCTGTAAAATGTTACATTTGTAACTGTGCTGTCTACCTCAGCCTTAAATACATTCGGGTAATCATCTGTATCCTGCTCAAGCTGATATGACTGCTTTGTTTCGTTATCAAAAGCATAGAGGTTAGTACCCATTGATGTCATCCATGTGAGCTGTGTTTTAAGGTAAAGCGTGTATTTCTGCGGAGCAGGAGCTGTTGTCGGCTCAGTTGCAGGTTTTTGTGTTGTAGGTTGTGTTGTTGGCTGAGTAGTAGGCTGTGTAGGCTTAACAGGGGCATTATAAACCTGACCTGTAACGCCTGTACCCTCTGTCTTGCGTGCAACATAACACTGAAGAATTGTTACATCTCTTACATCAACGATTGCGTCCTGATTGAGATCAGCTAAAGCATAGATAAGCTGAGATGGTTTAGTTGACTCGGCTACAATAAGCTGAAGTGCTGTTACATCCTGAACATCAAACTTACCGTCTGTATTAATATCGCCGTACTTATAAGCCTTATCACCTCTTACAACCTCAGTTGCAGGCTGTGATTCAACTGTAGGTACAAGTGTTGTGTCTTCCCATGAAGTTGTCTTTGTAAGACCGAAAATTTTAGAAGTTCCTTTTAATTTAAGGCCCTTTTCCGATGGATACTGACGAGGAGCAGAGTTTACATTTGAGCTGTCGCTGAAGATAACTCTTGTGTTTGCAGAGTGTGCAAGGTCAAAGTTTGACTCATACTCGTTTTCGTCTGCATCGGTTGCAATACAGGTTGTAGGAATTTCTACATAGTAATAACCTGTTGCCTTATCATAGTTCATCTTTGTGCCCGGCCAGTTAGATGCCTTGTATGTTTCTTCCTTAGATGTTTCCTCATCATAGATGTAAACATTGTAAGGTGCTTTCCATCTTGCGCTTGTTTCTCTCTTTTCAGATGCAAAGAATACATAAACGCCTGATGACGCAGCCTCCTGCTTATTGTATTTATAAGTAGTGGTTGTTGTATTCTTGCCGTCTGTTGCAGTAAGAGTAAGGTTGATTGTTTCGCCGTAAGCGTAGTCTGAACCTACTCTGATTGCAATATTACCTGTGTAAGTTACAGGCTTAGAATTGTCAATGCAGTATGTACCTGATGTTGCGTTGTCAAGACCAAGGTTGATTGTAAGTGTATCGCCCTTGAAATCGCCGCTCTCTACTGAGCAGGTATTTCTTGGAGTTGTTGTGCCGTTGTAAACAACAGCCACACCTGTTGAACCGATATTACCTGTAAGAACACCGTTAGCTACAGTGAATTTAGCGCCTGAAACTGTATCTGTGTAAGTACCGTTTGCAAGACCTGTATTTGAAATGCTGACTGACTTTTCATTGCCGCCGCAGTTAGCAAGAACAATACCGCTTGTACCTCTTGCAACATAAGCTACATTATCAACAGCACCGAGCTTTTCACTCTGACCTACAAAGAGGTTGTGGAACTTATTGATTTCAGAAACTGCTGTGCTCTTATATGTTGTGTCCTCAGCGGCATCGCCCATTAAAGCAGCGCCAGGACGGGCAAAGTATAGTGAAGTTGCGTCTTTTCTTGCGGCTATGATAGCCCATGCTTTAGTGATGTTTTCGTCAGATACTTTAGAGGTATTGCTGATACCGCCTGAACCCGACTCGCCCTCGTATGTATCGTGCGACTCTGCCCAAAGAACTGCATCGGATGCGGCAACGCCTGACTTGTAGCTTGAGCTTGCGGCAGTCGGTGCCTTGCCTTTTACCACATTTGCGAGTACAGAGTCACCTGTTTTGTTATCTGTTACACTAATGTATTTTGTGTAAGAACTGTAACTTCTGCCGGAACCGCAGTTGTTAAGAATCTCACCGTAAATATAAAGATTGTCGCCTGTTTTTGCTTTGTAATATGAGCCTGCAGACTCTGTAATGTTCTTCCAATAATCAGAAGCAAAGTCACCGTCATCGGGTGTTTCAATGTGTTTTGCCGCATCAAAACGGAAACCGTCAACACCGCAGTCGATACATTCCTTAAGAAGTGAGATAACCTTATTCTGAACAACTGTGCTGTTTGTGTTGAGGTCAGGGCAGGAATTAAGATGTCCCTGAACTACATTTTCTACACTGCTGTCTGATACAGTAATTTTGTTGTTACGGAAGAAAGCACTTGCATTGTCGTAAATATCAGGAGCATATGTTTTAACCTGTGAGCTTACAACATTAGGTGTATCTTCGCTTTCACTGCCCATATGGTTAGAAACAATGTCGCAAATAATTTTTACGCCGTACTTTTCAGCCTCTGCACAAAGGTCTTTGAGGTCATCTTTTGTGCCGAGCCATGAGTTCTTAGCTACAGAAAGGCTTACAGGCTGATAAAGTTTCCACCACTGACCCGCAACATCTCTTGATGTTGAGTAGTCTTTCGGCTGCTGTACAGGTGATGTCTGAATTGTAGAATAACCGGCTGCTGCAATTGCAGGCAGGTTTTCCTTAATTGTTTTGTATGACCAGTTAAAAGCGTGTAAAATTACGCCGTCCTGAACATTGTTTTGCAGATTATAGTCTGCGGCAGAAACCGCATTATCGTTTTCCGCTGCGGCTGCTGTAAGAGCCATTGCAGATGCAGAAGAAACGATAGTTGCCGCAAGCACAACGCTTGTCAGCTTTTTAAGTTTACTCATAAATGAAATCCGTCCTTTCCAAGTATTTGATTTCCTTTTAATTATACCAAAATACTCCACAAAAATATATGTTTTATTTCAACAAATTAACCGCAGCATTTTTAGTTATTATAACAAAGAAACGCTTTACTGTATACGCAAGGAACAAGCTTAGTGAATAAATTTTAGTTTTTTTATTTGAATCGGGCAAATTAACGGATTATGCAATAAATCTGCGCATAAAAGCGGTATTTGCAAAAATATAATAATTGACTTTTACTGCAAAAAAGACTATAATTTATTGGTATGCTTTTGTCTTTACAATATTGCAACAGTGAATTGTGGGGGCGGACGGTGTTCGCTTGGTTAAGGCTATTACCAACTATCACTCTCCGTCCTTTAATTATGCAATAAAAAGCACATAAACTTTTAACGAACAGGGGTGCGTGAATGGAGCAGTCAGGAAAAAATACCATTATATCTTTAAGGGATATATTCGTCCGATTTGACGGAGAGGTAATTTTAAACCACATTAATCTTGACTTCAAAGACAAGGAATTTATAACTATCCTTGGGCCGAGCGGCTGCGGAAAAACCACAACCCTCAGAATTATTGGCGGATTTGTTGAGCCTGAAAGTGGAGATGTTCTGTTTGACGGCAAAAAAATCAACGGTATGCCGCCTAATAAAAGAAATGTTAATACAGTATTTCAGAAATACTCGCTTTTCCCACATCTAAATGTATTCGATAATGTTGCTTTCGGTTTAAAACTAAAAAAAGTACCTAAGAACGAAATCAAAGAGAGAGTTTCTAAAATGCTTGCAGTAGTAGACCTTAAAGGCTATGAAAAGAGAGCAGTTACAAAACTTTCGGGCGGTCAGCAGCAGCGTGTTGCCATTGCAAGGGCTTTGGTATGTGACCCGGAAGTTATTTTGCTTGACGAACCGCTCGGTGCACTCGACTTAAAGCTCAGAAAGAGTATGCAGATTGAATTAAAAGAAATTCAGCAGAACTCGCAGAAAACTTTTATATATGTAACACATGATCAGGAAGAGGCTCTTACAATGAGCGATACCGTTATTGTAATGAACAACGGTGTTGTTGAGCAGGTTGGCTCGCCTGAGGATATTTACAATGAACCTGTAAACGCATTCGTAGCTGATTTTATCGGCGAGGCAAATATTCTTAACGGAACAATGCTTGGCGACTGTCGGGTTGAAATTCTCGGCAAGCAGTTTGAGTGCGTAGATAAGGGCTTTGGTGAAAACACACCTGTTGATGTTGTTATACGACCCGAGGATATTGAAATCACTTCTCCGGAAAACGGTCAGCTTACAGGTACTGTTGTTAAATCGACTTTCAAGGGCGTTCATTACGAAATGAGCGTAATGTGCGGCAAGTGTGAAATTCTTATACATTCCACTTCTTCCGCAGAAATCGGCAGTCAGATCGGTATGCGGGTAATTCCTTTCAATATTCAGATTATGAACAAGCTTTTGCCTTTCTACAACAATGAAATTGAAATCACAGTTACCTCTGCTAACGAAGATGAAAATACTTTCAGCTTTGAGTTTGAGGATGAAACTATTGAAGTTAAAAATCATTATTTTGAAGAAGGCACAAAATTAAAAATCACACTTCCGCCGGATGCGCTTTCACTTGCAGGCGACGGCAACGGTGACCTTACTGATTTATATATTGAATCTGTAATATACAAAGGTGAACATAACGAGATTATCCTTGAGTCGGATACAAGAAAATGGCTTATGCTCAGTGATACCGATGAACAGGTTGCAACCTATGTTCCGCTTTCATTTGATTTTGATAAAGCCGAGTTTGAGGTTTTATCTGACGAGGAGGGTTAAAGATGAAATCACGCAAACCCTCCATTCCCTACATTATTTGGATGGCAGTTTTTACAATGATACCAATGGTTATGGTTGCTATAACTGCTTTTACAGATAAGAACGGCAACTTTTCTTTAGAGGCATTTAACAAGGCTTTCTTTTATGGCGAAGTGTTTGTCAGGTCGTTATGGATAGCGCTCATTTCAACCGCTATATGTCTTGTAATTGCTTACCCTCTTGCATATAAGCTCACAAAAATGAAATCATCCACTCAAAATCTTATAAATATGCTTTTAATGATTCCTATGTGGATGAACTTTCTGCTTAGAATTTATGCGTGGGTTATGATACTTCAGACAAACGGCCCTCTCGATACATTTTTATCGTTCTTCGGCATACACGGAACATACCTCGGAAATTCCGGTGCGGTTATACTTGGTATGGTTTATGAATATCTGCCGTTTATGATTTTGCCGATTTACACCGTAATGAGCAAAATAGACAACGGTCTTATTGAGGCGGCTCAAGACCTCGGTTCAAACGGATTTCATGTTTTCAGCAAGGTAGTATTGCCACTGAGTATTCCGGGTGTAATTTCGGGCATTACTCTTGTGTTTGTTCCTTCGGCAAGCACTTTCCTTGTAGCTCAATACCTGGGCGGCACAAATGACATTATGATTGGTGACATAATAGACAAGGTGTTCTGGACAGACCAGAGTACAGGTTCGGCTATTTCGCTTATACTTATGATATTTATTCTTGTGTTCCTTGTACTTATGAATTTCTTTGGAGATGAGGAGGCGATTGCATAATGAAAAATAAGCATATTGCCTCAAAGATATATATTTCACTTGTAATGCTGTTTTTATATCTGCCGATTTTTGTACTGATTATATTTTCGTTTAACGAGGGCAAAACTACTGTTTGGAAAGGTTTTTCACTCAAGTGGTACGAACAGCTTTTCAGAGATGACAATATAATAAACGCACTCGGCAATTCACTTATAATTGCAGTGCTTGCATCTGTTTTTGCAACAATACTCGGCACTGCCGCCGCAATCGGAATTAATAATTTCAAAGGCAAAAAAAGACTTATGATTCAGAGTGTGTCTAACATTCCTATCATCAGTCCTGACATTGTAATGGGCGTATCGCTTATGCTTTTGTTTACATTCTTAGGCGTTCTTTTTAATTTTGAAATGGGTTTTGTTACTGTTTTGATTGCTCATATATGCTTTTGTGTACCGTTTGTAGTGCTAAATGTAATGCCACGAATACGCAAAATGGATCAAAGTATTTATGATGCGGCTCTTGACCTTGGCTGTAATCAATGGCAGGCATTTTACAAGGTGGTAATTCACGAGCTTATGCCCGGTATATTTTCGGGACTTTTAATGAGCTTTACTTATTCTCTTGACGATTTTATAATCACTTACTTTACAAGAGGAGCAAAGTTCCAAAATCTTTCTATTGAAATTTACTCAATGACACATAGAAGAATATCACCAAAAATCAATGCGCTTTCCGCTCTGTTGTTTTTGGCAATTCTGATTATAATGGTTCTTATAAACATTCGTGAAAGACACGAGGAAAAGGTGAAATAATAAACTGAAGTAAGGGAGATTGAAAAATGAAAAAATTCGGCTGCATTGCCCTTTCGTTACTTATCGGCACTGCTGCTTGTTCTGTAATGGCAGGCTGCGGCAAAAGCTATGACGGCGAAGTCAATGTTTATAATTGGGGCGAATATATTGCAAACGGCGAGGACGGTATTCTTGATGTAATTGACGAATTTGAAAATGAATACAACATCAAGGTAAACTACACCACCTATGAAACCAACGAAGAGCTTTACAATATGCTTAAAAACAGTAATGTAAGCTATGATGTTATTATTCCGTCTGATTATATGATAAGCAAACTCATAAGCGAGAATATGCTGCTTGAGCTTGACTACAACAATATTCCTAACAAAAATAACCTTATGGAGCGCTTTAAAAATCTTGCTTGTGACCCTGAGGGTAAGTACACTGTATGTTACAGCTGGGGCATTACATCAATGGTTTATGATAAAACAAAGGTTGCCAAAAAGCCAACCTCTTGGGAGGCTCTTTGGGATAAGTCGTTAAGCGGAGATATTCTTATGTTTAACAACAGCCGTGACGCAATGGCCATTGCAATGCAGCTTTGCGGCATTAATCCTGCCGAATGCACAAAAGAAGATGTTGACAAGGCAGCGGCAAAACTTTCCGAGCAAAAGCCTTTGCTTAAAAAGTATGTTATGGATCAGGTATTTACCGAAATGGAAAACAGTCAGGCGGCTATTGCTCCGTACTATGCAGGCGATATTGTAACTATGATGGACAATAACGAGGATTTGGATTACGCAATTCCGGAGGGCGGTTCAAACCTTTTCTATGACGCAATGTGTATTCCTACTTGCAGTAAAAATAAAGAAAATGCAGAGAAGTTTATTAACTTTATGCAGTCACCTGAAATTGCGGCAGCTAACTTTGAATATCTCTACTACGCAACACCTAATCAGAAAGCATATGACGAGTATCTTGACGAAGACATAAAAAATAACGAGCTTATCTTTCCAAGTGATGAGTACCTCGACAAATGCTATGTATTTACAAATGTTCCCGATGAGGTTTACAGCTATATGCAGGAGCAGTTCGTAAAAATTCAGGCGGATAAATAATAGGTTTTAATTTTTCAAAAACAAACAGAGCAGACTTAAAATTAATAGGTCTGCTCTGTTTTTATATCTGTTTATTTTTCAGTAATTACTTTATAGCAATCGGGGCGTCTGTCACGAAAAATTCCCCAACCGAGTCGATTTTCAAAAATAGTATCAAGGTCAAATTCAGCGGTAAGTACGGTTTCTTCATCTCTTGATGCAGATTTAATAATCTCGCCCGTTTCATTTGTAATGAAAGACGAGCCGTAAAAAATCAGCGATGATGTCTGATTGCCGTTTTCTTCACTCGGAGTTACATCTTCCCTGCCTATGCGGTTTGCCGCAATTACGGGAATTACATTTGCCGCAGAATGTCCCTGCATACATCTTCTCCAATGCGGCATACTGTCGCACTCAAGTATAGGTTCTGAACCGATAGCAGTCGGATAGAAAATCAATTCGGCGCCGTTTAACGCAAGTGCTCTTGCGGTTTCAGGAAACCACTGATCCCAGCAAATACCTATGCCGATTGTACCGAACTTAGTTTTAAAAGTTTTGAACCCCGTATCACCGGGAATAAAGTAGAACTTTTCCTGATAATAATGGTCATCGGGAATGTGGGTTTTGCGGTACACACCGAGAATTTCACCGTCAGCATCAATTACCGCAACGCTGTTAAAAAGTCGGTTTCCGTCACGCTCGTAAAAGCTGACAGGAATAACAATTTCAAGTTCTTTCGCAAGTTTTGCAAAATGTTTTACAGCGTCATTTTCAAGTGCAGGCTTTGCAAAATTATAATAATCATATCGTCTTTCCTGACAAAAATATTGTCTTTCAAAAAGTTCGGGCAAAAGTACAATATTTGCGCCCTCGCTCTTAGCCTGTCTTACAAGTTTTTCTGCATTTGCTATATTTTCCTGCACATTGGTTGTGCATTTCATCTGAACCGCCGATACCTTAACTTTTCTCATAGTATGACCTCCTTTGCAAACGGAATTTGTTGAGTAATGCAGTGAATATTGCCTCCGCCGACAATAATATCTCTTGCATAAATCGGAATGATTTTTCTGCCCTTGCAAACTCTTTCAAGAATTTCTGCGGCAACTCTGTCGCTTTCGGCATTTTCACCGCCGAATTGAGGCAAAATCACAGCGCCGTTGCAAAAATAAAAATTAACATACGATGCCGCAAGCCTTTCTCCTACTTCTCTTGTGTCCTCTCCGTCCTCGAATATATATCCTTTTATATCGTTTTCGGTAACTGTCACGGGAATTTTCGGAACAGGAAGTTTATGCACCTTAATCTTTCTTCCTTTATTGTCGGTTGATTTTTCAAGAATATCAAGGCACGCTTTTGATATTGCATATTGCGGGTCGTTTTCATCATCACACCACGCAAGTACAACCTCTGCCTGAGCGACAAATGCACATATATTATCTATATGCCCGTTGGTTTCGTCATTATAAATACCCTTTGGCAGCCAGATTGTTTTATTTATACCGAGGTATTTTTTTAGATTTTCTTCAATTTCAGCCTTTGTCAGCTGAGGATTTCGTCCTTTGCTTAACAGACATTCTTCTGTTGTAATGAGCGTGCCCTCTCCGTCAGTATGAATTGATCCGCCCTCAAGCACAAACGGGTGCGCATCATACAATGCAATGCCGAGTTTTTTACAAAGCTCATAAGGAATTTTATCATCGTTATCCCAATTAGCATATAAGCCGTCATACTCTCCGCCCCAAGCATTAAACTGCCAATCAACGGCACGAATGTCGCCCTTGCCGTTTACAACAAAGGTCGGAGCTGTATCTCTTGCCCATGCATCATCGGAATTTATATTCAAAACTTCCGCATTTTTAACACCTTCAAGGCAAGCCTTTGCGTGGTAAAATTTCTTATTGCTTGCAAGCACAAATACCTTTTCAAACTCCGCAATTTTTCCTATAATTTCCGCAAAAACCTTTTCGGCAAATTTTGCCTCATAGCACCAACTTCCGGGTCTTTCGGGCCAAATCATAACGGTGGCGGAATGTTTTGAAAATTCAGCAGGCATATAAAAGCCATCGTCAGTCGGAAATTTGTTTTTTATATACTCAAAGCTCATTTAAGAAAGTCTCTCCTTAAAATCGTTGTACGAAAATTCTTTTATAACCTCGCAGTTATCTTCATTATGCATAAGTATAATTGCAGGCAAAGGCATACCATTAAAGGTATTGTTCTTTACCATTGAGTAAATTGCCATATCTTCAAACACAAGTCTGTCGCCGATATTTATTTCGTTGTCAAAGCTGTAATCGCCGATTACATCGCCTGCAAGGCAGGTGCATGAAGACAGTCGGTATGTAAAAGGTTTTTCGTTCGGCTTACCGCTGTTTTTAAGCGGCGGTCTGTACGGCATTTCAAGAACATCAGGCATATGACAGGCGGCAGATGCGTCAAGAATCAGAATATCAAGTCCGTTGTGAACAATGTCCATAACCTCTGTAATAAGATAGCCTGCATTCAGTGCCGCGGCCTCACCTGGTTCAAGATAAACTTCAACATCGTATTTATTTTGAACATACTTTATAAGGTCAACAAGCGCCTTTGTATCGTAATCATCTCGTGTAATATGATGTCCGCCGCCAAAGTTGAGCCATTTTGCGTTATAAAAATACTTGCCGAACTTTTCTTCAACTGCCTTAAAAGTAGACACCAAATCATCTGAATTTTGCTCGCACAATGTGTGAAAGTGAAAGCCCTCAACTCCGTCAAGCAAATCTTCTCTGAAATTTGCCTTTGTAACCCCAAGTCTTGAACCGTAAGCGCACGGGTCATAGATCTCGTGTCCCTCTTGTGTGGAAAATTCGGGGTTAAGTCGTATGCCTACGCTTACATCTGCATTTTGCCATTTATCCCTGTATTTTTCAAGTTGAGAAAATGAGTTAAAAACAATATGACCGCAGATTTTTAAAATCTCGTCAAAGTCCTTTTCTTTAAAAGCAGGTGCAAAAATGTGTGTTTCTTTGCCGAAACATTCATATCCGAGCTTTGCCTCATAAAGTCCGCTTGCCGTTGTGCCTGACAAATATTTGCTCATAAGCGGATACACGCAAAATGCCGAAAAAGCCTTTTGAGCAAGCAGGATTTTACAGCCTGTCCTGTCTTGAACGCTTTTTAATATTTCAAGATTTTTAATGAGCTTTTGCTCATCAATTACATAGCAAGGTGTTGGTAATTCTGTAAATTTCATCGGCTTACTCAACTGTTACGGGATTTTCGTCAACAACCCAAGGAAGACCGAATTTATTAAGTGCCTCCATATACGGATCGGGGTCAAACTCCTCAACATTATAAACACCAGGCTTTTTCCACTGACCGCTAAGAACAAGCGACGCACCGATCATAGCCGGCACACCTGTTGTGTATGATACAGCTTGCGAGCCGACCTCTTTATAGCACTCCTGATGGTCGCACATATTGTAGATATAAATTGTCTTTTTCTTACCGTCCTTAATGCCTGTAAAGATACAGCCGATATTTGTCTTGCCTTTTGTGCGTGGGCCGAGAGATGCCGGGTCAGGCAAGAGAGCCTTTAAGAACTGAATCGGCACAATTTCTCTGCCCTCATACATAACAGGCTCGGTAGAAAGCATACCGACATTCTCGAGGCACTGCATATGTGTAAGGTAGCTCTGTCCGAATGTCATAAAGAAACGGATTCGCTTTACATTTGGAATATTCTTAGCAAGTGATTCTATTTCCTCGTGATGGAGAAGATACATATCCTTTTCGCCCACTCCGTCAAAGTTATATACTCTCTTAATTTCCATAGGCTTGGTTTCAACCCACTTGCCGTCTTCCCAATACGAGCCGTTTGCGGATACCTCACGAAGATTGATTTCTGGGTTGAAGTTTGTAGCGAACGGATAGCCGTGGTCGCCGCCGTTGCAGTCGAGAATATCTATATAATGGATTTCGTCAAAATAATGCTTTAGTGCATATGCTGTAAATACACTTGTTACGCCAGGGTCAAAACCTGTGCCGAGGAGTGCTGTAATACCTGCTTTTTCAAACTTTTCTTTATATGCCCACTGCCATGAATAATCAAAGTAAGCGGTAAAGCCAAGGTCTTTGCAGCGTTTTTCATAAACAGCTTTCCATTCGGGGTCTGTTGTGTCCTCCGGTTCATAGTTTGCCGTATCAATGTAGTCTGTTTTGGTTTCAAGGCAGGCGTCCATAATTGTTAAATCCTGATACGGAAGTGCGAGGTTTAATACCGCATCGGGCTTGTATGAATTAATAAGAGCCACAAGCTCGTCCTTACTGTCGGCATTTACCTGTGCGGTTGTAATAACCGTTTTTGTTGTGTTTTCAAGTTTTGCTTTTATAGCGTCACACTTTGATTTTGTCCTGCTTGCAATGCAAATTTCTGTAAAAACATCGCTGTTCTGACAACACTTGTGAATTGCAACACCTGCAACACCGCCACAACCGATAATTAAAAGTCTGCTCATTCTGTTTTCCTCCAATATATAAAATTATTTTTCTTCTTCTGCAAGTAAATCCTCAACATACTTTGGCAGCATAAAAGCACCTCTGTGAAGATTAGTTGTATAATACCATGTCTTTATGCCACGCTTATTCCACCTTTTGGCATCAAGGTCTTTGAGCGGATGATACTTTTTAGATGCAAAGCCAAACAGCCAATAACCTGCGGCACAGGTAGGAATATGCGCCTGATACACACGGCTTATCGGAAATGAGCTGTACACTCTCTTGTGCATAGCCTTGCACGCACCCTCGTCCTCATCATAGAAAGGACTGCCGTGCTGATATACCATAATTCCGTCATCTTTAAGCGCTTTGTAACAACTGCCGTAAAATTCTTTTGTAAAAAGTCCCTCGGTGTGTCCGAACGGGTCGGTTGCGTCATTAATAATCAAATCGTATTCATTATGACTTGTTCTTAAAAATCTAAGTCCGTCCTGATAATATATATTTACTCTTTTATCTTCAAGACCCTTTGAGTTGTCGGGGAAATATTCCTTGCACACCTCAACAAACATCTCGTCAGGCTCAACAACATCTATAACTTCAATCTCTTCATAATGTGAAAGCTCTCTGGCAACACCGCCGTCGCCGCCGCCGATTACAAGCACCTTTTTTACATTCGGATGAACCGCCATAGGCACATGAACAATCATCTCGTCATAGGTAAACTCGTCTTTCTCACTGAAAATCACATTACCGTCTGAAGTAAGAAATCTGCCAAACTCCACAGAATCAAAAACATCAATTCGCTGAAAATCACTCTGACCGCTGAATAGTTGTTTTTCAACTCTTATAGAAAGCTCAACATTATCGGTATGTCTTTCAGAAAACCAAAATTCCATATAAACACTCCTTTGGTTTGTTTTTTACAAAACGCATTATTAGTAACCTTAAAAAATTTATTTCAATACATTAAGTTTTTCAATATACGGGTCTTCCGTACCCTGCATTGAGCAGCCTTTTGCTTTTGCATAATTAATATACTCTATAATTTCATCTGTAATCATTTCGCCCGGTGAAAGAATCGGTATTCCGGGCGGATAGCACATAACAAATTCACTGCAAATTCTTCCTGCCGTCTGTTCAATCGGCAGCATTTCTTTGTCTGCATAAAACGCATCTCTCGGTGTTGCCGATACAATAGGCGGAATGTACTCCATACTAAGCATTTTTGCATTGTCCTTTGAATAAAGCCTTTTAATATCGGCAAGCGCACCTACAAGTCTTTCAATATCCTGTATTCTGTCGCCGATTGAAATATAGGCAAGTATGTTGCCTATATCGCCGAATTCTATCTGGATATCGTATTCGTCACGCAGTAAGTCGTAAACTTCAATTCCGGCAAGCCCTATATCTCTTGTGTAAACTGAAAGTTTGGTTACATCGTAATCAAACACGCTGCTGCCATTGTTAAGCTCTCTGCCGTAAGCGTAGTAACCGCCGATTTCGTTTATCTCATTTCGGGCATATTCAGCCATTTTCATAACTTTACTGAACGACTCTTTTCCTCTCAAGGCAAGGTTTCTTCTTGAAATATCAAGACTTGACATAAGCAGATAGCTTGCACTTGTGGTTTGAGTAAGATTTATAATTTGAGCCACATACTCCCAGCGTACATTTTTGTTTGTAAGCAGCAGTGAGCTTTGCGTAAGACTTCCGCCGGATTTATGCATAGACACCGCCGCAATATCTGCACCTGCCTCCATAGCCGATACAGGCAAGTCCTCGCCAAAATAGAAATGTGTGCCATGCGCCTCGTCTGCAAGCACTTTCATACCATGAGCATGAGCGAGCTTTACTATTGCCTTTAAATCAGAGGCAATTCCGTAATAGGTCGGATTGTTTACAAGGATAGCCACTGCATCGGGATTTTCTTTGATTGCGTTCTCAACCTGACAAAGTTCCATACCGAGCGCAATACCTATTTTTTTATCTACATCGGGATTTACATAGGCAGGCACCGCTCCGCAGAGCACAAGAGCATTAATAACGCTTTTGTGCACGTTTCTCGGCAAAATAATTTTATCGCCTGCTTTGCACACTGACCATATCATACTCTGCACCGCAGAGGTTGTACCGCCTACCATAAAGAATGCGTGACCTGCGCCGAATGCATCTGCCGCAAGCTGTTCTGCCTCAAGAATTACAGATACAGGGTGACAGAGGTTATCAAGCGGTTTCATTGAGTTTACATCAAGTCCAACGCATTTTTCGCCGAGCAGCTCAACAAGCTCGTGGTTTCCTCTTCCTCTTTTATGACCGGGTACATCAAAGGGCACAACCCTTTGTTTGCGAAATTTTTGCAAAGCCTCATATACGGGGGCTTTCTTTTGTGCGTTTATATCCATTTACATTACCCTTTCGGCTTATCAAAAATAATGCAACAAAAAAACAGGTGGCACAATGCACCACCTGTTAAATACTGTTAAATAACGGATATATGATTTATTTTCTGCCGCTTGCGGCTGACAGTTAATAGAAGAATTCCGTTTTCAGAGCTAATGTAGCAAATATACCGTTCTGCTCTTATTGACCGTTTCACAAGTGATGTGCTGTTGCACTGATGATAAGTAATCGACTTATAAAATTTGAGCTTTTAACTCAATCAATAATGTGGCTTGCGCCACGCTCGGCAGCTGACCCGCCTGTCCGTATGGGCTTAACTTGCATATGCAAGTGGTCATATATTTGCATGAAAACAGAAATCTTTTTCACGCTAAAATATGTAAGATTCACTCTCACATTATTTTTATAATAAACCAAATATCATATTTTGTCAAGAAATTTGTAACTCTTTACAGATATTTTACATTAAATTTCGGTTATAATTCTTTTAAGCAAATATGTTCTGTTGAACGGGAAAGAAAAGTAGTAGCCGTCTGCAAAGTCTTTTGTAATAGCAATCATTTCCTTTGCAAGCTCAACGCCTATATTTTCCCCGTCCTCTCTTGAGGTGCTTTCGGGATAGCGCTCAATGACTTCATCGGTAACATTAACTCCCGAAATCTCGTTTTTCATAAACAAAGCGTTTTTACGGCTTACCAGCGGCATAATACCGCACAAAATTCTTGCACCTGTTTCTTCTTTTACTCTGCGCAAACGCTCGGCATCTTCAGCTGTAAATACAGGCTGAGTGAGGAAAAACTCAGCGCCTGCGTCCATTTTCTTTTGCACACGCTTTATTTCGGCTTCAATCCTCAGTCTGCCTTGATTTATAGCGCCGCCATAAGTGATAGGCTGATTTTCAAGCGAGTCGCTGTTCATTTCGTCTGCAATGCGCATAAGACCGACAGAATCAAAATTGAATACGGATTTTACTACCTGTCTTGCCATAACAGGAATCGGATCGCCTGTTATGATAAGGAAATTATTTATCCCGTTTATGCTTGCGCCGAGGAATGTGGAACGCATGGCAATAGCGTTTTTATCTCGGCAACAGATATGCGGCATTACATCAAAGCCTGTTTCATTTTTAACCTTTTGAGCCATAAGAACAGAGTCAATTCTTGTTCTGCCTGACGGGGAATCAGGAAATGTAAGCACATCTACACCAAGCCCTTTAAGACTATGTGCCGCCTCAAGCAATTTCTTATCATCTGCACCAAACGGTGGAGCAAGCTCTACGGCTATTAACTTTTTATCCTTAATTGTACCGTCTGTATTTCTGAAAAAGCTCTTTTTTATAATCGGCTTTTCACATTCTTTTTTAGCTGCCGTTTCACTTGATTTTACGGCAGGTGTTAAATCAGCGGTTTCGGCAAGGTCTTTAATATATTCGGGAGTAGTGCCACAGCAGCCGCCGACTATATCAGCACCAATCAAAGCCATATCGCTCACTTTAGCGGCAAAATACAGCGGATTGTCGGCATACTTTACTCGGTTGCGTACGAGCAGCGGATAACCTGCATTTGGCATTGCGGTTATAAAACAGTTATTGTTAAGATTTATTCTAGACAATATTTGCTGCATATGGGCAGGACCTACACCGCAGTTAAGACCTACGGCGTCAATGCATTTTGAAAATGCAGTTTCACTAACAAGCCTTTCCGCACTTTCGCCCGCCTCACTGTAACCGTACTGATTCACGCAGAACTGCACGATTATAAACGGATTGCACTCATCTTTGATTCTCTTTATTGCCGGCAAAATATGCTCGTTATCCGTAAAGGTTTCAAAGCATAAAATTTCAACGCCCAAATCAACAAAGGTTTTGGCTATCTGATAGTATTCCTCCTCGACAGCCTCAAAATCAGGCTGAAAAACTGCGGGAACAGGACCGATATTGCCTGCGATAAATATTTCTTTTCCGCTCTGCTCAACCGCTTCTTTTGCAATTTTATAAGCCGCTTTTATATTTTCCTTAACCTGTTCGATTGAGCAGTCAAGAGAGTATGTATTGCTCGCAAAAGTGTTGGTTCTGATAAGCTTTGCACCGCTGTTTATATACTCGGTATGAATTTCCGATATTCTCTGCGAAGCGGTAATATTTGCATATTCGGGAATATCTACCGTTTTATATTTTTGGGAATAGTATGTGCCGAAAGAGCCATCTGCAATCAGCTTGCTCTTTTTAAGGTATTCTCTGATATTCATAATTTCTCCTATATTTTTATTATGCCTGCTTTGCGCAAGCCTTGCAATTCGGGTTTTGTTTCGGGAGTTTTATTTTGCGAAAAGACGCATTTAAAGCATTGTAAATAAGCATATAACCGCATAAAAGTTCACCCTTTGAGAGTAAAAACTTTATTGCCTCCATTGCCTGCAAACTTCCTATAACGCCGCAAGCCGCACTTATTACCCCTATTTCCTTTGGCAAGGGTACATCTCCTGCTTTGGGTTCTTCTTCAAAAACGCAGCGATAGCATGGTGACTTATGCGGAATATATGTCATAAGCTGTCCCTCAAAGCCCACAACTCCTGCATGACAAAACGGCTTTTCTGCCTTTACACAGTAATCGTTTATCAAAAATTTACTGCCAAAATTGTCGGTACAGTCAAGCACAAAATCATAGTCTGAAATAAGCTCAGTTATATTTTCACTGTTCACATATGTTTTATAGGTTTTTACATTGACATCGGGATTTAATGACTTTATTTTCTCCTTAGCCGATTCAACTTTTGCTTTGCCTATATCGGCACAGTAATGTATAACCTGTCTTTGCAGATTAGACACATCAACTTCATCGGCATCGGCAATTCCGATTGTGCCCACACCTGCGCTTGCAAGGTACATAAGGGCAGGTGAACCGAGCCCGCCTGCACCTATTACAAGCACACTTGAAGAAAGCAATTTTTTCTGTCCGCTTTCTCCTATTTCTTTCATAACAAGCTGTCTTGAATAGCGCTTGTTCTGTTCTTCTGTTAAGTTCATAAAAACTCCCAAAAATAAAAATCAGGGCAGAAAAACTCTGCCCTAATATTTTAATACTATTTGATTGCGGTTGTCAACTTAAATCAGATAAAATTCTTTACATCATCGCAAATCTGCTCTTTAGTAAGGCGATTTTCTGCAAGAATTTCGTTATAATCATATCTGTCGATAAATTCTTTCTTTAAGCCGTAGTTAAGCACCTTAACATTGGTTTTACCGTAAAATCTTGCGATTTTTTCGCCAAAGCCGCCCTCAAGAATACCGTCCTCAAGTGTAATTACCACATCGTGGTCTTTTTCAAGCTCAGAAAGCAGCTCATCATCTGCACCTGTAATGTAAACAGGATTTACAAGTGTTGCGTCAATGCCATACTGCTTTTTAAGCTCATCTGCTACGCTTTCGCCAAGCTGATAGAATGTGCCGAGTCCGAGGATAGCAACCTTGCTTCCCTTTTTGTCAACACTGTACTTATTGAGTTTATCAAAATCAGCAGGCTTGTAATCGGGATTTGAAATAACACCGTTGCCCGGTACTCTGATAGCAACAGGGTGCTTTCTCTGCGACATACTCCACTCTACCATTGCAAGATATTCCTCTTTGCAGGTAGGTGCAAGATATACAAGGTTAGGAATATTTGAAAGCATAGCAATATCGTAAATGCCGAGGTGTGTTACATCGTTCATACCGAATACCGATGCGGCAAATACAATGATTGTAACAGGGTTTGAATTGATACATAAATCCTGAGAAATCTGGTCGTATGTTCTCTGAATAAATGAGCTGTAAACACCGTAAACAGGCTTAGCACCGTTCTTTGCCATACCTGATGCGAGAGCAACAGCGTGTTCCTCGGCAATGCCTACATCTATAAACTGCTTGCCGGCAATATCACGCTTATCCTTTGTAAAGCCTGCAACGGTAGGAGTACCCGAAGTAATTACAGCTACGCTCTTATCAGCTTTCATCTTATCAAGAAGATAATTTACAGTAATATCGTCATAGCTTTCGCCGTCAAATTCAAATTTAGATCTGCCTGTTTCAATGTCAAACGGCATACACCAATGCCAATTTTCCTTGTTCTGTTCAGCGATAGGATAGCCTTTACCCTTTTGTGTGCAAATGTGAATCACAACAGGGTGATCAATATCTTTTACACCATTAAAAGCAGAAATAAGCTGTTCAATATCGTTGCCGTCCTTTACAAATACATAATCAAGACCCATAGCCTTAAAGAGGTTACACTCTGCCTTACCGTCTGTATCTCTTAAAAGCTTAAGGTTTTTGTAAAGTCCGCCGTGATTTTCGGCGATAGACATATCATTATCATTTACAACAATAATAAAGTTGCCGTCAAATTCGCCTGCATAATCAAGGCCCTCAAGAGCCTCTCCGCCGCTGAGTGAACCGTCACCTATAACTGCAATTACATTTTCTTTGCCTCCGTTTAAATCTCTTGCCTTAGCAAGACCGGATGCAAGGCTGACAGAAGTTGAGGTGTGACCGATATTAAATAAATCGTGCTCGCTTTCGTCAGGATTTGTATAGCCCGAAACATCATCGTATTTATCTTCAAAAAGGAAAGCGTCCTTTCTGCCTGTAAGAATTTTATGACAATAGCTCTGATGAGATACATCAAAAACGAATTTGTCAACAGGTGAATTAAATACATAGTGCAATGCAATGATCGCCTCTGCCATACCGAGGTTAGGTCCAAAATGGCCGCCATGAATACTAAGCTTTTTTATGAGGACAGTACGCATTTCCTGCGCAAGCTGTTTCATTTCTTCTACGCTGAGTGCTTTTACATCTTGAGGTGAATTAATTTTTTCGATATACATAATAACATCTCCTGTAAATTTGATAAACCCATTATAACGGTTAAAGCTGACTTTAAGTCAATACTTTTTCAGAAAATTTTGCAAAAAAATTGCAGATGCCGTTTAAATCGACATCTGCAAATAAATTATGAAATTGAAATAACCTTGTAGCCCTGATCTTCAACAGCCTTTGTAAGAACATCGTTTGATACATCAGCAGAAAGAGTAACAACAGCTGTTCCCTTTTCATGGCTTACATCAGCCGCACTAACCTGAGAAAGTCCCTCAAGGCACTGCTTAACTCTGCCCTCGCAATGTGAACACATCATACCGTCAATTTTCATTGTCTTTGTCATAGCATTATCATCCTTTTTAGATTTTTGTTTTATTTTTCTGTCTTTCTTTGGATTTGTAATATCAAAGAAATTCAGTCTTAAAGCATTGGTTACTACGCAGAAACTCGAAAGGCTCATTGCCGCCGCACCAAACATTGGGTTTAACTGCCAGCCGAGCAACGGAATCCAAACGCCTGCCGCAAGCGGAATACCGATAACATTATAGATAAATGCCCAGAAAAGATTTTCGTGGATATTTCTCAGAGTTTTTCTGCTAAGTCTTACCGCTGCGGGAACATCTGTCAGCTTGCTCTTCATAAAAACAACATCGGCTGCGTCTATTGCAATGTCTGTGCCCGAGCCGATAGCCATACCTATATCCGCTCTTGTGAGCGCAGGTGCGTCATTTATACCGTCGCCGACCATAAGAACCTTGCCCTGCTTTTTAAGATCGGCAACTACCTTTTCTTTGCCGTCAGGCAGTACGCCTGCTATAACCTCGTCAACACCTGCAAGTTTGCCGACTGCCTTTGCTGTTCTCTCGTTGTCGCCTGTGAGCATTACAACCTTAATGCCCATATTCTGCAATTCTTTAACTGCCTGCGGACTTTCGTCTTTGATAACATCGGCAACGGCAATTATGCCTAACAGCTTATCGCCTTTCATAAAGAACAGAGGTGTTTTTCCTTCCTCAGAAAGACTGTCTGCTCTGCTTGAAATATCTTTTGAAATATTTATAAGTGAAGAAATATACTTTTTACTGCCGCCGATTATCTTTTCACCGTTGTATTCGCCTGAAAGACCGTTGCCCGACTCTGCTTTGAAATCTGTAATTTCGTATGGCACTAAGCCGATTTCCTGTGCCTTGGCGATTACTGCCTTGGCAAGCGGATGTTCACTCTTTGTTTCAATGGAATAAGCATACTGCAAAAGTTCATTTTCAGAAATTCCAAACGGAATAACATCTGTAACCTTTGGCTCGCCTTTTGTAATAGTTCCTGTTTTGTCAAGAACCGCAATCTGAATTTTTCCTGCCGCTTCAAGTGATGACGCTGTTTTAAACAAAATGCCTTTTCTTGCGCCCATACCGTTGCCTACCATAATTGCAACAGGTGTGGCAAGTCCCAATGCGCAAGGACAGCTGATTACAAGAACAGATATACCCCTTGCAAGCGCATAGCCGACAGTTTGACCGCACAAAAGCCATACGGCAATAGTAACAACAGCAATAACAATTACAACAGGCACGAACACACCCGATACCTTATCGGCAATCTTAGCGACAGGCGCTTTTGTAGCCGCAGCATCGCTAACCATTTTTATAATTTGCGATAAAGCCGTATCTTCGCCGACAGCCGTAGCACTGCACTTGATAAATCCCGATTTATTAATCGTACCTGCCGACACGCTGTCACCGACTGTTTTATCAACGGGAATACTCTCGCCTGTAAGCGCCGACTCATCAACAGCCGTACTGCCGTCTGTAATCTCTGCGTCAACAGGAATACTCTCGCCCGGACGAACTACAAAAACATCGCCTTTTTTTACCTTGTCAACGGTAACCTCGGTTTCTTTGCCGTCAATAAGCAATGTAGCTTTCTTAGGTGCAAGATTTAAAAGCGCCTTGAGCGCATTTGTTGTTTTGCCCTTGGAGTGAGCCTCAAGCATTTTTCCTACTGTAATAAGCGTTAAAATCATTGCCGCCGACTCAAAATAGAACTCGTGCATATAGCTCATAACAAGATCTGCATTGCCTTTTACCTGAGCGTCTGTCATAGCAAAAAGTGCATATACGCTATATACAAACGATGCACCCGAACCAAGTGCAACAAGCGTATCCATATTCGGCGAACGATGAATTAATCCTTTAAAGCCGTTTATAAAGAATTTTTGGTTAATCACCATTATTATAACGCATAGCAACAGCTGAACAAGTCCCATAGCGATGTGGTTGTCTGTAAAAAAGTTTGGCAAAGGCCAACCCAACATCATATGTCCCATAGATATATACATCAGCACTGCAAGAAAACCGACAGATGCAATAAGTCTGTGCATAAGAACAGGAGTGTCCTTATCTTTTAATTGCCCATTTTCAGCCGACTGCTTTTTTTCACCGCCTGCAACACTTGCACCGTAGCCTGCTTTTTCAACCGCCGCAATTATGCTTTCGTCACTTGCACTGCCCTCTACACCCATAGAATTAGTCAGCAAGCTGACGGAAACGGATTTTACTCCGTTTACCTTTGAAACCGCTTTTTCAACACGAGAACTGCAAGCGGCACAACTCATTCCCGTAACATTAAATTTCTTCATCAAAAGCACCTACCTCATTAGCTTTTGTAAGGTAGCAACAAGGTCATCAATCGTTTCGTCCTTGCCGTTGCGAATATCCTCAGCAACGCAGGTTTTAATGTGATTTGCGAGCAATTCCTTGTTGAAAGAATTGAGCGCCGCATTAACAGCCGAAACCTGAACAAGAATATCGGTACAGTAGGCATCTTTTTCAAGCATACCTTTAATGCCCCTTATCTGCCCCTCAATGCGGTTTAAACGATTGATAAGAGCCTTGTACTCTGCCTCACTTCTCTGCTTTGTTTTATTTTTATGACAATTTTCACAAGCCATAATATCAGTCCTTTATACATTCATACCCCCTAAGGGTATATTTATTATATACCCCCATAAGGTATATTGTCAATACTAAAATATTGATTCCAAAACAATTTATAGATATACTTATAGCAAAAAGCATTATATTCACTTTAAAACCTGTCACATACTTTTTAGTACGAAATTCATACAAAATGAAATTTAAAATTTCTTGATATTCTCTTGATTTTTAAAAATAATTCTGATATAATAATCTCATTGTGGGTTAAGCGATTAGCTCCACCTCGGTTGCTCTGCCGTGTAAAAATTAAGAGCACCTATGCGGGTGTGGTGGAATTGGCAGACACGCAAGATTTAGGTTCTTGTGCTTACCGGTGTGCAGGTTCAAGTCCTGTCACCCGCACCAGTAAAGGTGGTTTTTTAACCGCCTTTTATTTTTTGCCAAAATTACTTAAAATGCCTTAAAAACGGCTTAAACACTGGGTTTTCGGGATTTCATAAATCTGGTTGGGTAATTTTGAATTAAGTTAAAACAAGATAAAATGCAGTCAAACTTACTGTCAAACTTACTGTCATTTTAGTTTGCCTGCCGATTTTCAAGGAAACAAGATAATATATTTTTAAATTTTATTACACCGTAACACAAAAGATTTTTCTATTATTAAAACAACAAAGAGGTTAAGCAATTTTTTCTAATGCTTAACCTCTTTTGTAATTATTTATCATTGTGTTAATTTAAAATATTGTGTATAATATTTTATAATCTAAAGTAACACAGGAGGGTAAGTAATGAACACAGTAGATGAAATTAGAGCTTTTATATCGCAAAGAGAAAATAATGGTGCTCTTCTATTAACAGGAAAATGGGGTTGCGGAAAAACTTTCTTAGTCAATCAAGTAATTGAGGAACTTAATCAAGGAAACGATTTTATCGCTGTTTCCATTTCATTATTTGGGGTTGATTCAATTGAGTTACTGCATAAAGAAATAAAAAACAAAGTGTTTTTTAGCAGAGGGTTTGAAAAAGCACAAAAAAAATCGAAAAAAATATTTTCTCGTATAAAAAATTTTTCATTAGACACAACATATATTTTAGGAGAAACTTTTCCAATAGCTAAAAGTATTAACAAAGCTCTTACTATTCGTTGGCAAGATTATTTTAACGTTGAAAAAAGCATATACTGTTATAAAACTAATACAGAAATAATAGAATATGAAATAAAAACAGTTTGTTATAATGAGTATTATAACGAAGATATATTTATTGAAAAAGAAAAACATGTTATTAAGAAAAATTTAGTTTTATTTTTTGATGATTTTGAACGCTCTAAACTTGATAGAATTGAGTTAATGGGTGTAATCAATGAATATTCTGAAAACAGAGGAATAAAAGTAATTATTATTGCAGACGAAGAGAAAATAGCAAGTAATAAAGCTGATAAAAATAATTCCGATACCAACCATCAAATAGATAACACTAACAATACAAACCTCAGTACAACCGATAGCAATTTTAACTATTCTGATTTTAAAGAAAAACTTATATCTCGAACATTAAAAATTGAACCCGATTATACAACCGTAATAGATTCTATCATAAATTCTTATAAAGAAACAGTTAAAGGCTACAAAGATTTTCTTATAGACAACAAGGACATTGTTTATCAGATATTTATTGAAAGTGATTCAGATAATTTCCGTTCAGTAAAAGCCTTTATTATGGATTATGAACGATTACATGAAGCTTGGCAAAATTCAAGTGTTTCCAGTGAAAATGAACCAAATATGTTTTACAATTTCGGTGCCATGACATTTGGAGTTAAAATGGGCTTTTATAAGGAAGAAGAATACGGGTTGCTATTCTCATCCAGTGAATTATTAAATATATTTCCAAATTTTAATTATATATATAATTTAAAGGCTTGTCAGGATTGGATTTTAAATAATGTATGGAGTAAAGAAAATTTTATATCTGAAATTAATGAAATATTTAAAGTACAATCATATACAACAGATGAAAAATTTATGTATTTTAATCTTTGGGATTTGGAACAAATTGATATAGAGAACGGTTTACCAAAAGTAATAGAAAATGCTTATAAGGGTAAATTAACAAGAGATCAACTTATTAATTTATTACAAAAAATTCATTATTTGAAAATATCCTCAGTTTCTTTACCTTGTGATGTTGACTATTCAAAAATTGAAAGTGGTTTTGAAATCAGAAAAAAAGAAATACTTGACTTTGGAACAATTGAGCCTGAAAGGCAAAGTTTTTCTGAAAAATCTCAAATTGACAAAGAAGCATATTCTTTGTATGATAACATCGAAAAATTTGATTCAATGATGTATGCTTTAGAACCTAGAAAGGAATTTAAAAAATATCTTGAATCAACTGATAGTAAAAGCACCTACGATTTTAAACACAAACTAATAGGATGTTTTGATAAAAATCTCATGGAAATGTTTTATCAAAAATATTTACAATCAAACAATGCTAGTAAAAGAGAAATGTGTTTTACTTTTCTAGATATAGATTTTCGTGATAACGAATATCCAGATTATGATGTAAAAGAAACAATAGCGAATCTGAGAGAATTACAAAACAGACTAAACAACTCTGAACAAAACAAAAAAGACTGCATTACTTCTGTAATCAATAAATCGTTTTGCGATAAAATTGATTCTAAAATTTCAGAAATTGAACAGTTTTATAATTCTATTAAAAACAGCTAATATAAAAAGAGGACTCGGTTTTTGCTAACACCACATAAGGCAGTAACTTAAAAATTATAAGAATACAACTTTATAGGGCATTGCAAAGAACAGAGAAAGACTTTGACTGTAAAAGGTCAGAGTCTTTTTTCTATGTTTTGAAAATTCACACATTCGCAATTTAAAAATCAGCCGAGTAGACTATAGTCAAGGAGGGATTCGCAATGAGAACTATCAAATACCATCTTGCACTGACCGATAACGAATACAGTTTAATTATCAATTCACTAAATAACCTGAGAAACGATTTAATCGCACAGAGCAGATATACAGATGCAGTCGATGATGTGCTTGTGGAGTTTATCGGTGCAAAGAAAAAGAATTTCAAAATAATTTATCAGGAGGGCTGACCATGAATGTGCAGTATGAACAGCAAGGCAATTATCTTATTCCTTGCGTAAGAACCAATAAGCAAGAAGAAATACATTTAGGCGTATGGGCAAACCGTCACAAGCAATACCTAAAGCAAAGTCATAAGGTGCGATATTATAATCTCCTGACGAGCGAAAGGCTCTATGATTATCTTGACAGTGTCGAGTGTCAAGCAGAGAATTTATTTGAACAGACAGTAAAATCACTTGTCGAAAAAGAGCAAGTTACAGAAAAACTCAAAGCAGGAAATATGATGTTGTGGGTACAAAAGATGAATAATATTCGCAGTCGAGCAACAGAAATCGTTAATGAACAAGTAATTTATAGATGAGAAAAAGGCACAACTTACGGAGAAAAATACCGTAGGCTGTGCCTTAATTTTATTTATTTGATTAAAATGTATAATCTTAGCGAGCAGACCATTTGGTTATCCAAACGGTAAGACATTCGTTAGGGATACCCTAATACCCGGATAATAATTTTTGCTTAGCGGTTACGCACACTCCATTACCAAATTTCAAAATACGAATTCTACTTTTCGTTGTTATTGAAAAATGTTTTACCGGAAACAGGTACTGCTTTTGGTTCAACATATTCGATTCTATATATTTTGCATCTAAATTTTTCTAATGAAGCATCAATATCATCAAAAACATTTTGAAATATTGAAACATTAGTATACCCTTGGAGATTTTTCTCTTTTGACAAAAAGTATTTCTGATTAAGTTCAGATACTTTTAAAATACATACTGGAAAATTGCCATTTCCATCTTTTAATAGATTAAAATGGTATACTTCGTTTCGAAACTGATAAACAATTTTTCTCAACTTATCATATATTTGCTCATATGCTTTTTGTCGAATACATTTGTTAGCTATAATAAAATCCAAGTTCCCGTATGCGTTGTCAAGATTTCCCAATTTAACCATTGATGCCTCTCGATAACTGTCCATGCATTGAAGGAAAACTTCTTTGTAACCAGCCATATTCGAATCATATAGATGAGTTAATTCCTTGTTATCATCAGTATTTTCATCAAAAGGAATGGGAATGTTTTCTTTATACCAAGAAATCAAATTTTCCTTTGCATTAACTGATATTTTTTCATCATTACTTAAAAGATGAAATTTTTCCTTCAATGCATTTGAATCGTCTTCATGTATTGCATCAACAATTAAATTTATAGGCGCATCCACATCAAGATATTTTATCTTTTTTAATTCATTTAATACCTTGGTTGCCTGAAGCCAAAATTCTTCCATTGCTTTTCGTCTTTCAACATAATATTCTGTTAATGACATTATAAAGCCAAGAGCAGCTCCGCCGAAAATTGCCATAGATATGTCATAAGTTATACAATTACTATTCTTGCCAATGATAAAGGCAAGAACTAATGACAAGGCTGTAATAACCAATGTAATAATAGTTAGCCATTTTTTTGCTTTCATTTCCGTTCCTCATCAATTCTCCGATTTATTTCCATATGGAATGGTATCTTCCGCTACCATAGATACAGTACGAGATTGTGGAAATGTATAAGTAGTAGCCAAAGGTATATCGGAATTTTCTTCAAAATTCTCTACTTGTTCCATAACTTTTGTAAAAACCTCTGGACTATATTGAGGTGGATAGCCGTTCTTTACGAGACAAATTTTAATATCAAGTTTGAGCTGATTGCGTACATTTTGGTTGTTAAGCCAATCAGAAAAAGAAGATTTTGTATCAATTATCTCTTTCACTTTTTTGGCAAGACTTTTACATCTATCATTTACAATCATACCACCAATGTCTTTATCCTCGCCATATTCAAAATTATACTGGTCTCGTAAGGATACTAAAATATCGTAAAATGCTTTTTCCTCAAAGGTTAAACCAATTTTACGGAAACTTTCACGGCTTTCGTTCATTTGACGGAGTATCTGTAATGCTTGTTCCGTGGCATTTTTAATAATATCTTCAGATGCCTGTTCTTGTGTAGCTCCAGCTTCTTCTGCACTAATATGTTTTCGTCTTTCATGGTATATAGCAATCGTTTCTTCAATCATTTCCTGATAAGTCTTTGCAGCAATCTTGTTAATCTTACTGTATTCTTTAATCTGCTTGCGAATCATTTTTATAAGTAACTCTAACTTTGTGGCAGGCATTTTTACATCAGAAAGTTTTTCAAAATACTCTGGGCTAAAGATATCCTCTTCCTCCCCGGCATCAAGAACACTCTCAACTTGATTGTAACGCAATGCTTCGTCAACCATTTTAGAAACAGCACGATTCATACTGTCTGTATCAAGCTCAGTTGTACCACTCATTTTGCGAACAAAACCAGCAATTGCCATAAAGCATTGTGCCAAAGCGGATTCACTGTCAGATAAATCGCCAGATGGTTGAGCAATATCGTAGCCAAGACGCATTCTTCTAACAGTCTTTAAAAAATAGGTTTTAAATGATACCTTTTGTGTACCGTTTTTACCTTCAGAATTTAATTCCTCTGTAGAAGAAAACACGTACTCCGCAGCTTTGGCAAGCAAGCAATAACGTTCTACCGGATCTCCGTTCGGATTTAAAAATGGTTTCAAATCGTATCCGGTAAACATAGTCTTTAAAATTTCAAGTTCTTCTCTAAAAACTTGGGTAGCCTGTTCTACATCATCCTCGGTGGGTGCAACAGATGTATCTCCGCCATAAATTTTCATAGCTTCACGCATATTATCACGGATTCCGATATAGTCAATGACCATACCAAATTTCTTTCCCGGATAAACCCTATTAACACGACTAATTGTTTGAATAAGCAGATGTTTTTTTAGAGGCTTATCATTATATAGATACGTAAGACTTGGCACATCAAAACCAGTAATCCACATATCAACAACAATAACTATACGGAAGTTGGATTTTTCCTGCTTAAAGGCAGCATCTAATTCCTTTGAACGTCTATCATTTTTTACACCGCCAAGGTAATTATACATTTCTTTCTCATCATTGCTGCCAACACTGGCAACCATAGCCATAAACGGCATAGGTTTTAATTCATCAAGTTCTTCCTTTGTAGCTTCTATGCCATCGGGAATTTTCTTTTCTTCAAACCATTCTGTATATTTATCTCTAAATTTTCTGAGTAACTCATAAGCAATTTTTCTGTTAGAACAAACAATCATCGCTTTTTGTATTCTGTCAGGTTCTTTATCGCAAGCAGATACATAATGGTCATGAATATCTACAGCAAGACGTTCCAAACGGGAAGGCTCTCCAAGAATAATTTCCATGGAACTCATAGCTTTTTTACTTGCTTCAATATCTTCCTCGGTAGCACCATCATCAGCACAAGTTTTATAATAAGTCTCAATTTCTTTTACTTTTTTGGTATCTAAAAGGACTTTCGCAATTCTCGGATGATATTTGATAGATACAGTTAATCCATCTGCAACAGCTTGGTCCATCGTATAACGGTCAATCTCATCACCAAAAGTTTGATAAGTTTCTGCAATAGGAGTACCGGTAAATCCAACAAATGTGGCATGTGGAAATGCTTCTTTTAAAACCTTTGCATATGGCTTAGAAACCATAGCTTTCATGTTTTCATCAGCATCTTTACTAAACTGAATTTTTCTTGAATGCTCTAACTGCGTTCTATGTGCTTCGTCAGAAAAACAAATAATATTATGTCGGTCGTTAATGAGACCAATTTTATCTTCCTTACGGTCGCAAAATTTCTGGATGGTGCAAATATAAAAACCGCCGCTTTCTCTGCTGCCAAGTTCTTGTCTGAGGTTATTTCTGCTTTTAACTATGGAAACTTCACCGAGGTTTAAAAATTCTTTGCTCTTGGCAAATAGCTTAATTCCCTGTTCCTGAAGTTCATCACGGTCAACAATCATAACGATAGTCGGAGAGCCAATTTCAGGAATATCACTGCAACGCAAGGCAAGCTGTCTGGCAAGAAACGCCATAGTATATGTTTTTCCGCATCCGGTTGCACCAAAATATGTACCGCCTTTTCCTGTTTGCTCCATAACGGATTTTATAATACTCTGTTTAAGCAGTCTTACAGCAAAGAACTGCGGATAACGGCAAACAATTTCACGTTCATCACAATCGAAAATTTCATCTTGAAAATAAATGTAATCACGGAATATTTCCAAGAAACGCTCAGGTGCATACACACCCTTAATCATAGTTTCGGTTTCTGCAAAAGGCATGGTAGAAATCTTATCAGCATCGTTTACACGCCTCCAAGCATAGAAATGTTCATAAGGTGTGCGTACCGTTCCTAATCTTGTTTTAACTCCATCAGAGATACACGCTAAAGGGCAATAATGTAGCAAATGCGGAATATCACGCCAGTAGCGAATGGTAATCTGCTCCCATGCGTCATAAATTGTAGCGTGAGAATCGGCAGGATTCTTTAATTCGATAATGCATAGTGGCATGCCATTTACATACAAAAGCACATCCGGTCGGCGGCTTTCACGTTGTCCGTTATTTATATAGTCTACTGTTAGCTGATTTACTACATGAAATATATTGTTTTCTGGTGTTTCAAAATCAATAAGAGTAACCTGTATTGGTAAACCACTTTGCGGTGTGAATTGAATACCGTCAACCATCCATTTATAGACCTTATGCAAAGTGGCAAAATCACTCTCTGCACCGACAAGGCGAACAGTGTCATAAATTTGCTCAATTTCTTCTTCCAACAAGTCTGTATTTGCTTTTGTAATAAATGCTCTGAAATCATCTGCAATAAGCACGTCTCTGTAACAGCGTTTAATCTTATTTCCCGGCAGATACGTCCAACCAACCGACTGCAAAAAAGCGATGAAAGCACTTTCATATTCCGACTCGCAATAGCGACCGTTATAATTTTTCAGCTTAGCCATGCGTCACGCCTCCTTTCATCTGCTTGCCTCTTCAATAGAACCTTTGATTAAGATAGGGCAAAGGTCTTTGATTTGGGTTTTGAGTTTTTCGTTAATTCCTATTCTAATAACTTGCACTTTATAAAGTTCGGAAATAATTGACTGTTCCTCATCAGTGGCATTTGGTATTTTTAACTTCATAAACTCGCCCCATGATAAACTACCACGTGCGCTTGTATCGCAAGAAAACCAACCACGCCTTTCAAATTCGGGACGGTTCACACAAGCCATAAAATATTCGGGCATAATCCCTGTAATTCTAAAAGTATAATATGCCGGAGAAATCAAATACCTTTCATTTGATGTATTTCTTGCAATGGTAAGACGTGCATCTCTACCAACTTTCATTAAGACAGCGCCATACTCATTAGGTTCAACTATTTTGTACTTTGTAAAATCTAATTCAGTATCATCAGCAATGGAATCAATAAAATAATTGTCCATGCTTAATCCAGCAAATCGATATTTTTGGTTATCAATATTCTTGTTATTTATCTGTTGAATAAAATCCCCAATCTCTACCAATGTTCGCTTGTGCTTTAATTTATCAATATACGCATCACAAGTCAGTTTCAAATCCTCCAGCCCGCGCTCATAGCTTTGCTGGTTGGCAAGCATGGCGTTGTAGACCGCTACATATTTCTGTTGGATGTCAATGAGAGGAAGCGGAATTACAATATCACTCATATCCTCGAAGTTAAATTCCGGTCTTTGGCTGCCGAAATTTCTGAAAGTTACTTCTCTTTGAAATTCTTTGCGTCTGAAATATATAAACAGCCATTGTGGGTCAATGATTTTCTTCCCCTCATCAGTAAGATAAAAAACCATGTATAGGTGCGATACAATACACAGACCTTCAGTCCGATACGCAATAGAACCCAAGTCCAATCTGGTGGGGTTATATACAAAAGCCCCTGTTTCAACAATCTTATAAGGTTTTAGGTTGACACCATTGGTGCTCCCTTTAGGAGTTGTGAATACACCTGTATTGTTGACACCTACGATTAAATCTTCGCCATATTGCAAGTTCCTATTATTCACAGTAGAACGCCGGATGTAATCTCCAAGGCGGATTTTAGTCAATCCCATAGCCAATCCCCCTGAATGCATCTTCCAGCATCTGCTGGGATTTCTTTTCCTGTTTCATGACCTCCTGCATTTCTGCCTGGATACGAGCCATTTCCTTTTCATAGTCGATTTCCAGGTCGTGGTCGATAAATTCGATGTACTTGCTCGGCGTCAGCGCCCAGTTGTTCTGCTCAATTTCAGCAGTGTCCACACTGCGGTACAGTTCCGGCACCTCATAGCAGCTGCCGTCCGTGCCCTCGCTCTGCCAGGTGTGGTAGATGTCGGCGGCTCTTTCGATTTGGGTGCTGTCCAGCAGAACTTTTTTCTTGTTCTCGCCCTTCACCGGGTTTTCCGTCCAGGTACGCAGGTCCATGAAGAGAATTTCATGCTCACGGTTACGCAAATTTCTGCCGTGGTATTTGCCACCCTTTTTATTCTGATTTAAAATCCAAAGAGTAACGCTGATATCGGTTGTAATAAACAATTCTCTCGGCAAAACGATAATCGCTTCCACCTTATCATTCTGTATCAGTTTTTTGCGGATTTCCAATGTGTCACTGTCGTTCAGTGCGCCGTTGGCAAGCAGGAAACCAGCCACGCCGGACTGCTTTTTCAGGTGCGAGAGGATATGTAGAATCCACGCATAGTTGCCGTTGCTCTCCGGCGGCGTCTGGTAATCCGCCCAGCGAGGGTCATGCTCCAAGGTACTGTCATACCAGCTTTTGAGGTTAAATGGCGGATTTGCCATGATGTAGTCAAAGTGCAATCCTTTATGAAGATCATTTAAGAAGCTGGAGTCACTCATTTCACCAAGATTGTGGCTGATACCACGAAGTGCAAGGTTCATTTTTGCAAGTCTATATGTTGCAGGCTCTTTTTCCTGTCCATATACATTGATACGGTTGATATCACCCTGTTTTGACTTTACCAGTACCGCACTCTGAATAAACATACCGCCACTTCCACAACAAGGGTCATACAGTGTGCCGTCATACGGTTCAATCATAGTTGCAATTAGCTGTACAACATCGTGCGGTGTATAGAATTCACCTTCTTCTTTAGTGGCATTAACAGCAAATTCTTTCAGAAAATATTCATAAACACGACCAATAAGGTCTTTTTCTTCTCCGAACTTCTTATGGCTGATTTTATTGACTTCATCAATCAGTTTTTTGATATCATTCGGTGCAAGATTGCGTGTAGTAAATGTACCTTCCACAAAGCACCCTTTTAATTGCTTAGAACTGGCAGCAATACTATGAAGTGCATTGTCTAATGCAACATTCAGTTTGGGAGCAGGTGTATTTATAATTGTTGACCATCTTGCCTCAGGTGATAGATTATATGTGCCATCTGCAAATGTGGCATCATCAAAGAATGCTGCACGAATGTTTTCATCATCCGGATCAAGCCCTTGTTCAATTAAGATTTGGCGTAATTTTTCGATACCATCCTCATATTTTTCTCCGATAAATCTTAAAAATACCAGTGTCAGCATCATATCACGTTTTTCAAAAAATGAACCCGAATTACGTGCTGCACGTAAGATATCTCTACATTTAAAAAGAATTGAATCGAGATTGATTGTATCCTCTGTCTTTTTCTTTGCCATAATTTTAGTTGTCCTTTCCCAAAATGTTCCATTGTTCTTCCAAAGCGGTAAAGTCAATACCATGAATATCACAAAAATCTTTAAGCTTTTTCATAGCAGCCATATTCGGTTTGCTTTTGCCACCTTCCCAACGGTTTATTGATAAAAAGGAAACTCCAATTTCTCTCCCAAAAGCTTCTTGAGACAGAAAACATTTTTTACGAATTTTCTTTATTTCGTCTGAATAACTCATGTTTCATCTCCTAATAATTCTATGTCAATGATATAGCATTATTATAGCAGAAAATAATATGGATTTCTACCCATCTGTACTTTTTTACAGATGGGTCTTTATTTTTACAAAACAAGGGGGCAAAACACAAAGAAATTCCTAATAAGTGAAGGAATAAATTTTATAAGAGTTCAAGGAACCCCCTGATGGTTTATGCGCTGAAAAGTATTTTTCTTTTTAATTATCCGATTTTGGTGTGCATTTTGGCACCCTTTGTCCAAATGAGTGAAAGAAGTTTTTACAATGCCGAGATTATCAAAGAAATCAAAACAAGAATGGGGTTTTTTCATAAATCCCGAAACAGGCAGAAGAACATCCAACAGCCTTTGCCTTAAATGCAAAAACAAATGCAAGCAGAGCTACAAGGCAATCGTTGTTTTCTGCCCGAAGTACAAATCCAAAAGAGGTGCATAAAGCGTTAAAAATCGCCGTGAATATGACAACAGCTGTTCCACTTTTTTGTCAACTGTGTAATGTTGGAGTTTTGTTTTCGCTTTGATTATACTTTTCAGAACCGAACATATCACGGATTTCATCAAGCGTTAATTCTCGTTTGCTTTTCTTGCGGTACGGCTCTGTGTGGTAGTACCAAGCCTGTTTTTTATGAGCATTTCGGAATTTTAATTCTTTCAACACCTCTTTATAAAATAAAAAATTTCCTACGGTTTCATTGTTTTATCCCAAAATTTGCAACTCCTATATGTAGAATAATATTGTACCTAAAAGGGTGCTAACAATTATTTTAAAGGAGGAGATTTTTTATGAATAAAAAATCTTTTAAAAGAATGGTCTATATTTTTCTTGCGGTTGCCTTACTTGTATTTCTTGTTTTGGCTGGAGCTTACATAGAAGATTGCCATAAGTACGGCACTTCTTTTTCTCTTTTTGGCTTGATAACTTATTTAGGTGTTGGCTTGATGTGTTTTTTATTTGTTGCTTTATTGCTTGCTTTTTTATTGGCAATATTACAACTAACCGATAATAAATCCATTAAATCGGCACTCAGGTTAATTGCAAAACAGATTACGATTAAATCAAAAATGAAAGTGATTCAAAGCGTGTATCCGCCTTTACTTTGTTTTCTGTACGGTGTGCTAAAGGATAATAATGAGTTTTTGAAACTTCCGTTAGGAAAAGATTGTTCTTCACTTTTGGCGAAAGGGTATGATCCTATTTATGTTGACGGTTGTATCTTCTATATTTTTCAGCTTGTTATGCCACAAAAACAATACGATTTTGACGAAAGTACATTAAAGCAAATTGTTCAATCGTACATTGACAGCAGTTTGCTTAATTACGGTATGCTCAATCTTGACGCATTTTACAACAGTAATTCCTACGGTATGATTCCAACTGTATATGTTGAAAAGATAGTATATAACGAGGAACAACATTTACTAAAATTTGCCGTGATGTATATTAGCTGTGAAGATGATGTAAGGCATTATATTAAGTCCAAAAAGAGAGATGAACAGCTGAATATAACAACAGATAAGGTGTATGACGATGAGGTTTGATAGCAGTAAATTAACTGTCGGTGTAGATTTATCTATTCTTTCACAGGGTGTAAAAGTGCCTGTTACGGTGGACTTTTCCTCTGTACCTCATATGCTGATAGTAGCACCAAGCGGAAGCGGTAAAACTTATCTTCTAACATACATATTAGGTCAAATAGCAAAGAAGTCTGTCAAATTGATTTTGGCAGACTTTAAAGGCATTGACTTTATTGAGTTTAATGACTGTCGGAATTACTATAAGCATAATTCTGTCGGTGAAGCTGTTGACTGTGTTTTTGATGAATTACAAAACAGAATGGCAAATGCAAGTGTAAATTCAGAATATGAACCGATTTATTTATGTATTGATGAGTGGTCGGGTTTCCTCAGTTCTTTAGCCGTAAAGAAAGAGCAGGATAACTACAAGCAAAAACTTGCCAACATTCTTATGTTAGGTCGAGGTGCAAATATTTTTATCATTATGTCACTACAAAGAGCCGATTCAACATATATTACAGGACGAGATAACTTTGGCAATGTGGTAGGTCTTGGTACGCTCAGCAAAGAGAGTATAGCAATGATATTTAATGATAATAAGGAGATGATAGAACCAAAATCAAGGGGCAAAGGATATCTGCAAACTGACGGAAAGCCTTTGAGAGAAATAGTTGTGCCTATGTTACGAAACATAAACGATACAAAAACCGTTATAAAAACAGCTTTATCCCGATAATTATTTATACAGCAAATTGAATATTTATGCACAAGAATAGCTCAATCATTACTCTGATTGGGCTATTTTTTATGCCTTAAAATAAATTGTCGTTTCTTGTGGTTTATGGCTGATTTTTATGAAAGACACTTATTGACTTCTAACATAGCACTTTCGACAACTCTCAGTCAAAAATTTTATCTTTCTAAAACACCCCTCTAAATTGCTTCATATGGTATAGGTTATTAAAAAATAAAGTTCGTGCAGTTAAAAACACACCTCTTTTTTTAGAATATACTTCTGATTTTCTTCAAAAACACTATTACTTCTGCAACGCAAGCACCGCTTGCAAATTTTCATTGCAGAAAGGTTATAGTTATGAAAGAAATTTCATTCAAAAAGGAAGAAATAGGAAAGAGAGTTAGACTGTTGAGGGAGAAATTTCATCTAACAGAAAGTTCGTTTGTAAGTAAAATCATTGTTGACGGTGGAAAATGCTCTGTTTCTATGCTGAACAGAATAGAAAACGGAAAACAACTTCCGACATCGGAGTTTTTGTGTAGTATAAAAGAAACTTTTGGTGTGAACATTGATGAACTGTTGTTTGGTAAAAAAATAACTGAGGTTGCGTTATTGTCAGAACTACGCAATAAGGGTAAATCAAGAAATACTGTGTATCAAGAGTTCATTCGTGCTTGTTATGCTTTGTGTGATAATTTCAAATTTGATGATGAAAATATAACATGTATGCGAGAAACAAGAGAAAAGAACAGCATACCAATAGATAGCGTTGCAAAAGCATGTAGAGTTAGTGTTAAAAGCATTTACAGAATAGAACAGGGAAATACAATGATAAGCACAAAACACCTCATAACTTATCATAATTTATTCGGTTTATCTGCCGACTACATAATAGCAAACTCATTTATGGATTTACCTTATGAATTAGATAGCATGTTAAATGGCTATTCATATTACACGCAGATTGAGCTGATAAAGGGATTTTTAAGGCTGGCAAAAGAATTTTCTCTTTTATAGATTTGTCAATGTAAATTCTCAAAAAGTGATAATTAAATATCGTAGAATATGCGTGAACTTCAAACGAGGTTCAAAAATAAAACGAAAGGAGAAATAACTATGCAGGTACTCGGAATTAGTTATAACACAAATACTAATGGTGATACGATTTCGACATTATATGTTTCTTCAGAATTTGAGCCTTACTATCAAAATCCTGAAGCAGGTCGCAATTGTCAAGGTGTGAGAACTGAGAGTATTTATGTGGGAGATTTTGATGTTTCAGACATTAAAGTTGGGATGGAAATTGAAATTTCTTATGACAAAGCTATTCAAACCAGACATGGATTATATCAGCCGATTAAACGGATTGATATTATCGGTTAAAGTGTATCGTAGGGATGTTTCGGAGAACAGGCAGTGGCTTTGCCACTGCGGTTCTCCGATAAAGAGAAGTGTCAGTATTACCACTTCTCTTTTGTGACTGTGAATATCGGCAGATATTGGCGAAAAATCTATGTTTTTTAGTCACAGCAAGTTTGTGACTAAAATAAAAGGAGTGTGAAAATAATGTCTTTCTCACCAAAAATGAGGGGGCGGTGTTGGATTGGCACAGTACATGTTAGCAACATGGAGAAGGCAGGGCTTACAAAGGAACAATATCAAATTCCTGAGTACCTAGCACAATACTTTATTTCATTATGGGAAGACAGCGGAAAAGACAGAAAAGCAGGAATAGCAGTTTGCGTTTCAAAAGACAATTGCTATCATTGTCATATTGCTTGTTACGGAAACACTACCACCTTGAAAAAAGTTTCAGATACTCTCTTTCAATCACACATTGAACCTCAGCTGGGCGGTAAAGAGAATCTTAAACGCTATTTGCTGAAAGAAGGTGAGTATTCCGAAAAAGGAGAACAGGTGTTATACACACAGGGACTTGATTGTATTGAAGACAATCAAGGTAAACGAAATGACCTTGATAAAATAGAAGACTACATAAATAAGGGATATACACCTGAACAGATTTATGAAACCTGTTTTAGATATAGAAAATATGAGCGAATGATTAAGTCGGCTTATATGCAAAAACGAATTGCAGAAACTCCGTTAGTAAAAACTATGTTCAATGAATATCACTTCGGCAGTAGTGGTACTGGAAAAACTTATACCTATATTAAACTTTGCAATAAATTTTCGCCCGAAGAAGTATATTTATGTAACGATTACTCTAACTCAAGTTCATCAGGTGGAGGTTTTGATTTTTATTCAAATAATCCTGCAAAAATCGTTGTGTTGGACGAATTCAGAGGTAATATACCATACAATGTTTTCTTATCTATGCTTGATGTGTATAGCCGAAATCAACAGCATTGCAGGTTTCAAAACACATTCAATTTGTGGCAATCAGTAATAATATGCTCTATTCTACCTCCTGAGAAAGTATATAGTTTTATGGTTGAAGACTCGGAAAGGCATACTGATTCAATTAAGCAAATGATGAGAAGGCTCAATCGTATAGTTTATCATTTTAAAGATGACAATGGAAAGTATAGGACATTCTCAATGCCAGCAAATGAATACATAAACGAAATTGACATAAAAATTAGAGCCAGTATTTACGCAAACGAAACACCGTATAACGAAAATAAAGCAAATTTTACGGTTAACGCTCTCGATAAGTTATTTAATGAACCGTCTGCAATGGAAGAAAACAATAATTCTGATAATGTAAAAATCGAATCTTCTACAGATGATACTTCCGTAAATAACGATGATAACAAAGACCAAGAATTTTTTCGTTTAATTCGTTGCGATGATATTTAGTTTCTTAAAGATATGAAGTAAAATACACTTCAAAACTGAGAAACTTATTTTCTAAATCTAATTCAAATAAATAAAACCGAGAAACCGAGACCCCTAAAAACTAAAATTCCGATTACTAAAAGATTTAATTATCTTACTTCGTATTCTTTTATTTTATATTTAAAGGAGATATAGTTATGGACAATAACGATAAGATGATTAGAGCATTAGTGAACATTGTGATAACGGTTACTTCTGTGCTTCACCTCGCATATGTGATTACAACATTCAGTTCGCTTTGTTTGAAGATATACCACATTTTCACGCAAAAGAAAAGGAAGGTGACACTATATGATTGATGAGGAAAAGTTTGTTTATGCGTTTTTTAAACTTGCAGAAAGTCTTCCCGATAAAAAGGAGGACTGACTATGAGTGAGGATATTAAATTCATCGGTACTAAAGAGGTTGCCGAAGCACTTGGTTGTTCCTTGCCTACTGCACGCAATATTATGTTGAGAGCAGATTTCCCTTTAATACGGGTAGGTAAAAATCTTAAAGTTGAGCTAAATGCTTTTCTTAACTGGTCGCAGAAAAGAAGGGTATGAGCATTTACATAATATTTAAGCAACCGTATTGACACAAAAGATTTAAGGCTATACAATACTGATATAGTAAAAATCTTTTGTGCTTTACGGTTGGGAAAGGAACGATTTTTATTAACACAAAAAGCACAAAACCAAAGTCAAAATGTAAGAAACTTGATTATGGTGACGGTTCAATTTATTATGTTGAAAGCAGAAAATGCTATGCAGGGCAAATTACTCTTGATATTAGCGGAAAGAAAAAGCGTAAGACCGCCTATGGCAAAACAGAACGCATTGTAAAAAACAAATTGCTTGAGTACCGTATTCAAGCAAAAGCAGGCTTGTTTGATGAAGTGGATAACACTACAATATATGAGCTTGCAGAGAAGTTAATTGAAGAGCAATTCGCTCTTAATGAGATTAAGCAAACATCATATGACCGCAAGAACGAAACTTTAAAAACACTTAGCCCTATTTATGATATTGCATTGCGTGAGATTACAGAGGACGAAATAAAGCGTTTTTTCATTTCTAAAATATCTTACTCACAATCCTATTTAGATAAGGTATATCAGCTTTTAAAGGTAGTTTTCAATGAGGGTATGCGAAAGAAGATTATTTTGGAAAACATTATGCTGAACATCAGAAAGCCAAAGTCAAAGCAGGAGCTTGTAAAAGTAAGAGCATTGACTGTTGATGAACAGAAAAAGCTGATAGATGTTCTCAAAAGCGAGGATATATGCTATTCTGAACAAATGCTTTTATCAATGTTTACAGGTATGCGAATGGGAGAAATCAACGCTTTAGAAGTCAAAGATATAAACTTTAATGACCGTACAATAAAGATTTGTAAGACTGTCAGCAGAGGTCTTAACGGAAAAACATATATAAGCGGCTCAACAAAGACTAAAGCAGGTATGCGTACAATCTATTTTAATGATGATATGGCTGATTTTTTAAAACAGTGTATTGGAGATAAAAAAGACGGTCTTATATTTGCTTCAAGTGTGGATAAACTTATCACAACTAATCAGGTAAATTATCAATACGCAAACACGTTGAAAAAGTATAATATACTTGATAAGAGCGTTTACGGCAGAGTGGATTTACATTCACTTCGTCATACATATGCAACAAGGTGTATAGAATCAGGTATGCCTGCAAAGGTTCTCCAAAATCTTCTCGGTCATACCGACATAAGAATTACACTTGATACATACTGTGATGTGTTTCAAAAATACAGTAGTGAAAATCTTGCTATTGCCGATTCTTATATGAAGAAGAATAACATAACAATAGTATGACGATACCAAAAACTTACTGTCAAACTTGCTGTCATATGCCGTTTGTTCAGTATTCAAGCCACTTGTCACGGTCACCCGCACCAAATAAGTCCGATGGTTTTGATACGAAACCGTCGGACTTATTGATTATAGTAAATTTTATAATGATGTGCTATAATTTATTCTATGTACTTAAATTTGACGGAGAGATAAGTGTGATTATTAAGCTTTATGAAGAGAAATACAGGGATGACCTTATTTTTATGGTTCTACAGGCCAAAGATGCTCTCGGAAGAAAACCCACTATAAACAAAGATTTGCTGGATATACGCAAAAACTACTTTGACAGTGGAGATATGTTTTGGGTTGCAATCAATGAGGATGACAGAGTGATAGGTTGTATTGGATATTCCAAAACAGGAAATCCCTCGGAAGCCTTTCTTCACAGACTTTATGTGAAAGCGTCTGAAAAGCATAAAGGAATAGGAACAAAACTCCTTCAAACGGCGGAAAATGAAATGCGAAGTCAAGGTATTACCGTTTCGCTTGTTCATCTTGGTTCTCCTAAGGAACAGTGGTTTGAGTCTTACTCATTTTATCCAAAGAATGGGTATCGGGAATATGTGTCAAGATACATGCGAAAAGACCTATAAATTTTGATTTATCTAACCGATCAGCATGGTTTCAATTCCACCGCTATGGTTTCATTTTTAAGTGAAACCAAATGAAACCATTAGAAACCGTATCAATATTATCGGCTGTTTCCATAAAAAAAACAGATTAACTTTTTTGTTAATCTTTCAGCTTGTCGAAAAAGTCCAGCATATGCTGGGCTTTTTGCTATTTTTGTGGTAT